>QWCB01001384.1_pt1 | contig 100089 bp, 75 predicted proteins | sample 1972511 | NCBI WGS metagenome assembly QWCB01 (sample SAMN09866719, study PRJNA288562) | Human gut metagenome isolate term5_stool, whole genome shotgun sequencing... | isolation source: gut | host: Homo sapiens | place: USA: California | reverse complement strand
TTTATGAAAATATTCAAAAAATTCGGGCCAAATGAAAAAATTCCTGTTGTCGTCAATCTTCTTGTTTACCTGTGTATTTATTTCGGTTTCCGCACCGGTTTCAGGCAAATCTTTAGACGAACTCCAGCGCAGATTCGTGGATTTGCGTTTCGGTATGTTCATCCATTTCAACATGCCTACTTTCGTAAATGAAGACTGGCCGGATCCGGACGCTTCTCCGGAACTGTTCAATCCGGGCAAACTCGACTGCCGCAGTTGGGCCAAAGCCGCGAAGTCAGCAGGAATGACATACGGATGTCTTACCACCAAGCACCACAGCGGCTTCTGCATATGGAATACCAGGACGACTGATTATTCAGTCATGAGCAGCCCTCTGAAAAGAGATGTCGTGAAGGAATATGTGGACGCATTCAGGGCTGAAGGACTGGACGTGATGCTTTACTACTCCATCCTCGACACGCACGCCCATCTTCGTCCCGGCTGGATAACACCTGAGCACAAAGAACTGGTGAAGAGCCAGTTGCGCGAGCTCCTCACAGGTTACGGCCCGATTACGGCGCTGATTATAGACGGATGGGACGCCCCGTGGAGCAGAATATCTTATGACGAGATACCTTTTGAGGAAATCTATACATTGATCAAATCCATCCAGCCGAACTGCCTGGTAATGGACCTGAACGCGGCTAAATATCCGTCAGACGCTCTCTTCTACACAGACATTAAGTCATACGAACAGGGCGCCGGACAGAAAATCGACAAGGCCAGCAACGCGCTCCCTGCACTTTCCTGCTACCCTCTCCAAAAGAACTGGTTCTGGAAAACGTCATTCCCGACCGCCCCTCTCAAGAGTATTGATTTCCTGGTGAACGAAAACATTGTCCCGATGGGAAAAGCGCATTGCAATTTCATCCTGAATGTGGCCCCGAACAGAGACGGACAGATTGACGACAATGCCCTTAAAGCATTGAAACAGATAGGAAAAGCGTGGAACGAGGCGGAGCCTGGAGCAGCGAAAAAGGCGGCGAAAGCCATCAGTGCTAACTATACGAGCGACGACGACAGATTCTCGGAATGCGCAGCAGCAGCTGGAGCTACGATATGGAGATTTCCGAATTCGCGAATGACGACGACTTCCGCAGCGCGTGGGTGGCCAATGCTCTCGGACCGGACCAGCCGTGGCTCGAGACTTACCTGGATAGGGAAGTTCCTCTCAACATGCTGGTAATCACCGAAGAAAAGGGTTCTGAAATCCGCAAGTACAGCATCAGCTTCCGCAAAGACGGGCAGTGGAAAGAGTTTGTCACTGTCAATGCAGATGCCTCAGGGGCTGAAGCATCACCGGCCCGCAAGGACGTCCGCATCAGCAAGAGCGGAAGAGCAAGCATCATCAGGTTTGAGGAAAACTACGCAGACGCCGTCAGGATAGATGTGCTCGAGCATAGAAAAACCACAGCGCCTGAAATTAGTCCATCTTCAGGACACCTTTCACGAACACTCTGTCCATAAGCTCGTCATACAGACGGGCACGTTTGCACAAATCGAAGAGATTTATTCTCCAGCGCATAAGCTGGACAAAATCAGTCATCTTTCTTACCTGCGCACGAGTCAGGCCGATGCTTTCCGGTCCGACAGGAGCACCTACGCTCTTCATGAGAGCTACCATCTTGTCATAGGTATATACCTGATTCTGAATACGTTCCTTAAGGTCAAACCAGTTGTCCTTGACTGTCTGGAGCTGTTTCCTTACGGTCTCGGCATCATTGTACTTCTTGGTGATTTCAGTATATCCCAACTGCGGAACAGGGAAGTCCTTGAAGATGTCCAATGCCCTCTTCTGCTCCTGCTCAAGTGTAGGCCAGGCCGCCACGCAGGCATCAACATCGAGTTTGGAAAGATCCATCTTGAGGAACTCGTCGAAGCAGGCGCTCATGATGACGGTACCCATCGCGCACTGGAATCCATGTGACTGGAATTTGCCCTTGTAGCGATACTCAGTCATATCCAGGTAGTGGCTGTAAAGGTGTTCCGAGCAGGAAGCCGGACGGCTTGTATGTGCTATCTGCATTGCCAGTCCTGTCAATGTCAATCCCACGAACAGATCACCTACCGCCTCAGGATCACCGGCCGCAATCCTCTCATTCTCAGCGAGAATAGAGTTGAGCGAATCATTGACCAGATTCCACGCCACAGGAATGATAGGCTCTGTGCCGAACATGTCGGCAATCATCCACTCAGCACCTGAAGTCACTTTCGCCGCAAGGTCACCGTAACCGGCAGCAGTCATCTCCTTCGGAGCGGCAGCAAGCACTTTATTGTCCGCAAGGATAACCTTAGGAGCGTGTGTCTCGATATTGATCTTGGCACCATCCTTGGTCACCACCGCACCTGAAGAAGCGAATCCGTCGACGGAAGCAGCCGTAGCCACTACCATATATGGCCTTTCGTGATGGAAAGCGGCAAGTTTGCACAAGTCATTGAGCACGCCGGAGCCAACAGCTACAGGAATGGCATCTGAAGCATCCAGAATCTTGTCCACCCTGTCCACAAACTCGAACTCAGCATGGAATTCATCTTCTTCAAATATATAAGTGTCGCATTTGATGCCTGCATCCTTGATGAAGTCGGTCACTACCTTTCCGGCTGCACGCCAGGTATTCTTGTCAGCGACCACAAGCGCCGGTTTATCCCCGAAATTCTCGCGGAACAACTTCGGAGCAAGCCCCAATACGTCATTTCCGAACTCAAACACCTTGGTGTCATTAGCCATTGCCAAGGCTTCGTCAAGCTGTTTTCTATAATCCATAATTTAATGTATTAGTTTTCTGATTCTGGAGTGCTGTAGCCGTCTGTCTTCTTGTTCCAGAGAGTGAGGAGCGTCAGCAATCCGATGAACGCCACCACAATCATTATCTTGAACACAAGTTCCCAACCGCTGGTATCAGCGATGTGACCGAAAACAAGACCGGAGACGAGAGGGCTCAAGTAAGCCACGAAACCGATGATGCCATTGGCAGAAGAAGCCCCCCTTCTGGTAACCTGATTGGATGCAATCACGCCGATAAGCGCCTGCGGACCATAGAGGAAGAAGCCGATGCAGGCCAATACCATCATCAATATCACCGGATTGGTATCCTGCGGAAGCACGCAGAACAATATCAGGAACAATATCACGCCGACCATACACAGCACACAGGTCCTCTGTGCCCTTCCGTGGAACAGTTTGTCTGACACGACGCCGGCCACGATCATTCCGACCACGCCGAACGCCTCGAAAATAGCCACGGTCCACGCTGACAATGCAGGAGACAGGCCCCGGCTTTCCTGGAGGAATGACGGTCCCCAGTCGAGAACGGCAAGACGTACCACATAGACGAAGAACACGGACAGTGAAAGAATCCAGATTACAGGATTGAGAATCACCTTCTTTATGATGAACTGCCTGAAATCCTTCTTCTCCTCTTCGCTCTTCACCTCAACAGTCGTGGTGCCTTCAAGTTCAGGAAGACCTACGGACTTAGGCGTGTCTCTCAATGTCACGATAATGAATATGACGCCCAGGATGGCGATGAATGCCGGAATCCAGAAGGCCCAATGCCATGCGCCGATATTCAGCAACGCATTGTCCACATAAGCCTGAGCGGCCGCAGGGTCCATTCCTTCAGTGATGTTCCTGGTATTTTCTATCACTCTCGCACGCATCTCCGGATCAGCGCTCATGTCTGTTCCGGTGTGGCCCATAATGTAACCGCAAAGGACGGCTGCAATGAAGGCTCCGACTGAGTGTGAAGTGTTCCAGATGGACATCTTCGTCGCGAGTTCCTGTGGTGGAACCCAGTGAGTTATGAGTCGGTTGCACGGAGGGAAACCGCAGCCCTGAAAAGCATTGTTGATTACATACAGAATAGCGAAAAGGAGCACAAGTGCATTGACGAACACAGTCCCGTTGCTGACTCCAGTCAGATAAGCGCAGATCATGGCGCCGGCTCCGAAAATCAGGTTCACGAATGCGCTCACGGACAAGCCGGTGACCAGATGCCACCTTCCGTTCAGTCTGTCCGCCAAAAATCCATTGATAAGCTTGGATACGCCATAGATGAAACTGGCTATAGCCAATATGGCTCCAAATGTCGCTTTGGTTATTCCATATTCAACAGTCAGTCCCGGAATGGCGAATGAGAAGTTTTTCCTTACGAGATAGAAGATAGAATATCCTATCATTGTACCGATAATGGTCCGCCACTGCCAGTACTGGAATTTTTTCTGTTGTTCCGGTGTCATTAATGTATAAATTAGTTATTACAATATCTCAGCAAATTTAATATAATTTAGCTTTGGTTATTATTCTGAGCAGCATTTTTCAACACATTCTTATATATGTCATCCACCACGAGTCCGGACAGCGTCATCCCGAAAATCGCGGTAATATGCGCCGTGGTGCCGTTTATCTGGGCTTTGGTGGCATTCCACATGCTGTCATCCCCTTCACATTCGCGATTGAGCCCCCTGTTCGGCAGCACCTCGTCATCATAGACACACAGGAACTTGTGTGCAGGAAAAGTCCCGGCCCGCTTCAGTTTTTTCCGCAGGGCAGCGCCCAACGGACAGCCGCTCACCTGCCAGAATTCCGCCACCTTCACCCTCTGGGGGTCTGTTTTCAATGCTGCCCCAAGCGAGCAGAAGAACTTGGCCCTGCTCTGTGAAGCACGCAGAATCAGCAATGCCTTGTCCTTCAGCGAATCTATCGCATCTATCACATAATCAAACGAATCCAAGTCGAAAGAATCGGCCGATTCCTGATTGTACACAGCCTGCAACGCCTGAATTTCAGCATCGGGATTGATGTCCAGAAGCCGGGCCTTGAGCGCCTCCACCTTTACCTGACCGACAGTCCTGACCGTAGCCATAAGCTGCCTGTTCACATTGGTAACGCTCACCTTGTCCGAATCCACGATGGTCAGATGCGTAACTCCGCTTCTGACAAGTCCTTCCGCACACCAGCTGCCCACTCCTCCGACTCCGAATATAATCACTTTCACAGAGGAGAGGACGCCCATGACATCCTCTCCCAAAAGAAGTTCAGTTCTGTGAAATATCTCCTTAGTATTCATCCGACAGGCTTCTATCTTGTTATCTTGGCTGTCCAGCCGCCGCCCGGAGCCATATTGATCTTCACCTTACGGTCTGCCGGTACAGGTACCAGTTCATGCTTGAAGTCCCTCGCGGCCCTGTCAGCATTGACACCGTCACGGAAAATCTCCATCGTCCACTCTCCCTCGCCGAGGAAGCTCAAGTCCAGAACCAGCTCGCGGGCCTGCCATCCGGTCAATGAACCGACATACCAGGTTTCACCGCTGCGGCGGGCCAATGTAATATATTCCCCGATCTTGCCGTTTACAGCCAACGACTCGTCCCAAACCGTAGGACATTCTGCAATATACTTGGTGCACAGAGGCTCGGCCATATAGTTTGAAGGTGAGTCGCACAGCATATTGAGAGGCGAGTCAAACACCACATACTCAGCCAATTGGCGGCAACGGGTGCCCTGGCTCATAGGCTCTGTATTGACCGGACGATAATTGCCCTTCGTGGCATTTCTCATCGCGCCCTGGGTATAGTCCATCGGGCCGGCAGCCATACGGATAAACGGAACAGTAACATCATAGGTCACCTGATCCACAGAAGAATCGCTCCATTTCATCTGCTCAAGGCCGTGTACTCCCTCGTAATTCACCACATTCGGATAAGTCCTGCTCAGGCCGGCCGGCTTGTACGTTCCGTGGAAATCCACCATCAGATGATATTTGGCGGCAGTCTCGGCAGCACGTCTGTGGAAATCCACCATCACCTGGTCATCCCTGTCCATAAAGTCCACCTTGAAGCCCTTGATTCCCATCTCGGAATAGTGCTTGCATACATTCTCCATATCTCTGTCGAACGCCCAGTATCCTGCCCACAGAATCAGGCCCACGCCACGCTCTCTCGCATATTCCGTCAGCACCGGAAGGTCGATCTCAGGAATCACCTGCATAAGGTCCGCCTGCAGGTTCACCGCCCAACCTTCATCCAGAATTACATACTCGATACCGTTTGCAGCGGCAAAGTCAATGTAATATTTATATGTGTCATTGTTTATGCCGGCACGGAAATCCACACCATAAACATTCCAGTCATTCCACCAGTCCCAGGCGACTTTTCCCGGACGCACCCAAGAATAATCGGCCTCCGGGTCCTGAGGAGTGGACAGTTTCCAGACCATGTCATTCACGGCAAGGTCAGCATCATTGGCCGTAACCATGATCACTCTCCACGGGAACTTCTCAGCCGCAGAAGCCTTGGCAATATAGTTCTCTCTCGACTGCACCTCCATCTGAAGCCTGTTGTGTCCACCCTGCTTCACCTCTTTCGGATAGCCAGCAAATCTTCCGGAGAGAGAGGAGCCGCCTTTTTCATTGTACAGGAACATTCCCGGATAGTTCATCAGGTCCGCCTCAGTAATCAGCACCTTCACGCCACCGTCAGCAGCTACCGCAACAGGCGCAAATGCCAGACGCTCCTTGTTCCACCCGGAAAGCGGATGAACAGCATAAGTATTCTCAAACGAATTGTAGAACTGAGTCTCCAGGCTCTGGACATGTTGGCGCACATACGGAATATAAGCCGTCCAGTCTTTCGCAAACGAAAATTCCGCTTTCTCACCGATCACATCGCTGCCTGACTTCAGCTTGCTCACGAACCTGTAGGCCACACCCTCGTCATACGCACGGAAAACCAGAGAGAACTCCTTGAACTCGAGCGTCATCTCATTGTAACGGTCCACAACCTCGGCCTTCTTATAGGCAATCGCCGGCAGGACCTGGTCCACAGATGTGTTTCTGACCTTCTTCACCTTGTCATTGACTCCGAACACGATGCCGTCGGACAATGTCATATTTATCTCGGAAGGAGCGATGAGCACCTGGGCATCACGCGCCACCGTATATGTAATCACGTCAGACACCACCACCGTCGCACGAAGTTGCCCGTCCGGAGAAGTCACCTGATAAGAGCCGTCATTACTGAAGGCGAGCATAGGGGAGATCAATGTCAATGATACTGCCGCCAAAAAAGTTTTCAATGTCATAATATAGTGTTAAATGGTGTTATAATTATCGCTTATCAAATTCCAAGTTCCTTCTTCATATCCCTCAACATGTCGAAAGCCTGCATAGGCGTCATATTGTTAAGGTCCGCATCCTTCAAAGTATCTCTGATTGAAGACAATGTGGGATCATCCAGCTGGAACAACGACAGCTGGATGGAGCCGTCGCTTTCCACCCTACCCTCTTTAGTGTTATAAGGCTTTATTATCTTCCCGCATTGGTCCGCGGAAGGTTTGCTTATCTCACTGCCACCAGAAGCCTCGAGCGCGGCCAATGTTTTCTCTGCCGACTCCAACACTTCCTTAGGCATTCCTGCCATTCTCGCCACGTGGATACCGAAACTGTGGGCAGTGCCGCCTTCCTTCAGTTTACGCAGGAAGATGACCTCCTTCCCGATTTCCTTGACCGCCACATGGAAATTCTTGACACCAGAATACAGGCTTTCCAGATCATTCAGTTCATGATAATGTGTGGCGAAAAGCGTCTTAGCCCCCTTTCCGTATTCGTGAATATACTCCACTATCGCCCTTGCTATGGACATGCCGTCATACGTGGATGTGCCCCTGCCGATTTCATCGAGAAGCACAAGCGAACGCTCGGAGAGATTGTGCAGAATCATTGACGTTTCCAGCATCTCCACCATGAACGTGGATTCTCCTCTGGAGATATTGTCCGAAGCGCCCACGCGGGTAAAAATCTTATCGAACCAGCCGAATTTCGCGGAATCCGCCGGCACGAATGAGCCGATCTGCGCCAGGAGCACGATCAATGCCGTCTGCCTCAGCAATGCTGACTTTCCGGACATGTTCGGACCGGTCAGAATGATGATCTGCTGGTTTTTCTTGTCCAGCATTACGTCATTCGGCACATATTCCTCACCAGGTCTCATCAGCGTCTCGATGACCGGATGACGCCCCGCCTTGATTTCGAGTGACAGGCCGGAGTTCACTTCCGGACGGCAGTATCTGTTTTCCAATGCCAGTTCAGCAAAACCTGCAAGAACATCGAGCTTGGCCACAATCGCGGAATTGGACTGAATGCTTCTTATGGATTCCTGAATCTTGGAAACCAACGCACCGTAAATGGCTGATTCCAAAGCATATATCTTGTCTTCAGCCGACAGGATCTGCTGTTCGTAGTCCTTCAGTTCCTGAGTAATGTATCTCTCTGCATTGACAAGAGTCTGCTTGCGGATCCAATCCTCCGGCACCTTGTCCTTGTGGGCATTGCGGACCTCGATGTAGTAGCCGAAGACATTGTTGTAACCTATTTTCAATGAGGAGATTCCGGTGCGCTCAGTCTCTCTCTGCTGCATGTTCAGCAGGTACTGCTTTCCGCCGCGGGAAATCTCCCTCAGCCGGTCGAGTTCCTCATTCACTCCGGAGGCCACCACATCGCCCTTGCCTATCGCGGCCGCAGCTTCCGGGGTCAATGTCCTTGAGATTTCTTCGTGAAGCGCATTGCAGTCGCTTATCGACGAGACCAGTTCTGTCAATGGCGCGCAATCTCCGGTGCACAGTTCCTTTATCGGGCCGAGCTGTGACAGGCCACGTGAAAGCTGGAGCACTTCCCGGGGCATGATCTTGCCTGTAGCCGCCCTGGACATCATCCTGTCCAGATCTCCGATGTTGCCGATATGTTCTTGGACCGCCGTGAGCTTTTCCCTGTTGCCGGTGAAGCTACTTACTATGTCATACCTTGAGTTCAGTTCATTCAGATCTACGGAAGGCATTGCCAGCCACCCCCTCAACAATCGTGAGCCCATAGGTGAACAGCATTTGTCAATGACGTCCACGAGTGCCACTCCCTCTCCGCCAGATGAGGCCGCGAATATCTCCAAATTCCTGATAGTGAAGCGGTCCATCCAGACGAACTTGCTGCCGTCTATTCTGGAAATCGAACAGATATTTGCCAATCCGGTGTGCTGCGTCTGCTCCAGATATACCACGAGCGCGCCTGCAGAGCAGATGCCGAGAGGATACGTGTCAATGGCATATCCCTTCAGGGACTCCACTTTCAGCTGCCTCTTCAGTTTTTCCACGGCTGAATCATAGACAAACGCCCATTCGTCCAGCGTGGACACATACAGATTCTCTCCGTAGAGTTCCTTCACTTTTTTTTCATAGCCCCGCTGCACCACGATCTCTTTCGGCGACAGTGATGATATCAGAGTACCGATGTACTCCACACTGCCCTGAGCCACCTGGAATGTTCCGGTGGACACGTCCAGGAAGGCTGCTCCGCATTGGTCTTTGGAAAAGGTCAATCCCGTGAGGTAATTGTGCTCCTTTCCGTCGAGCATATTCTCGCCGAAGGCAATGCCTGGAGTCACCATTTCCGTTACACCCCTCTTTACAAGTGTCCTGCCGCCTACGAGTTTCGGGTCCTCAAGCTGGTCGCAGACCGCCACCTTGTAACCGGAGCGGATGAGTTTCGTAAGGTATTGTTCTATAGCGTGATGCGGAAATCCGGCCATAGGCACGGTTCCCTTGTCTCCGTTGGAGCGTCTGGTCTGGACAAGGCCCAGGACCTTGCTTGCCAGGACTGCATCATCAGAATATGTTTCATAGAAATCTCCTACCCTGTACAGCAGTATCGCTTCAGGGTGCTGCGCTTTGACCGCAAAATATTGTTTCAGAAGCGGTGTATCTTCCGCCTGTTTCTTCGCCATCTCGGAAATAGAGTTAGTTGAATCAGGCAAATTTACGAAATAATCCCTAACTTTACACCGATACTATACCGATATGAAGAAAGTACTTATCATAACATATTATTGGCCGCCGACCGGAGGATCGGGCGTCCAGAGGTGGGTGAAATTCAGCAAGTATCTGCCGCAATTTGGCTGGCAGCCTGTGGTTTACACACCGGAAAACCCGGAGATGACAAGCATTGACAAGAGCTTGGAAGAGGACGTTCCCAAAGACGCCGTCATCATAAGACGCCACATCACGGAATTCTATTCATTGTACCGGAAACTGACGGGAAAGGCCAATGACGCCACGAAGCAGGAGGTGAACCCGATCAACCATCAGGAAAAGACTTTCAAGCAGAAGCTGATGCTTTTTCTGAGGGGCAATCTGTTTATTCCGGATCCTCGCGTGACATGGGTAAGGCCATCTGTAAGATTTCTGAAGAAATACCTGAAGGAACATCCGGTGGACGCTATCGTAAGTACCGGCCCTCCTCAGTCAATGCACCTGATTGCCAGGAAGTTGGCTGCCGCCACAGGACTTCCGTGGGTGGCTGATTTCAGGGACCCGTGGACGAGAATGTTCTACTTCAAGCATCTGTGTCTGTGCGGCTGGGCCAAGAAAAAGCATCAGCGCCTGGAGCAGCAGGTGCTGGACGACGCCACTGTGGTAGTTGCGGTTTCGCCGCTGGTGCAGGAGGATTTCCAGACCATGACCGATACGCCTGTCGAACTGATTACCAATGGTTTCGACGAGGATGATTTCGATCAGGTAGTGGAACCGGACGGATATTTCAACATCACCCATACCGGGCTTTTCGCCTCTGACGGAAATCCTGAAGTCGTCTGGCAGACTCTTGCGGAAAAATGCCAGTCTGACCCTGATTTCGACAAGATGCTGCGCATCAGGCTTACTGGAAAGACCGACAGCGAAATCATATCTTCCATAAGGGAAGCAGGGCTTGGAGACCACCTCGTGAATCTCGGTTATCAGGACCACAATGTGGCTGTGCGTGAGCAGAAAAACGCATCTCTGCTTATCCTGCCGCTCAGAAAAGAGCCTGAATACAAGGCCACGTTGCCGGGCAAGCTGTTTGAGTACCTGGCGTCGATGAACCCTATCCTCGGCATCGGACAGACCGACGGTGCAATGGCGAGAATCGTGAACCAGACGGGCGCAGGCGTGGTTTTCGGCTGGGATGACAAGGAGTCCGTAGCCTCTTACATAAACCTGTGCTGGAACAAGTTCAAGGCTGGAGACGACACCGAAGATATGCAGGTGGCCCACTCCGGTGAAACCGAACTGAACGAGATTCTGAAGGACGACGACCAGTCTGACGCCATACGCCAGTTCTCACGCAAAGCATTGACAGCCAGAATGGCGGCCCTGCTCGACTCTCTTACAAAATAGGCACTTGCCTCCAGTTTGAAAGATTATCTCTGAACCGTAAACTTTCCGCATAGTAACCTGAAATAAATAAACTGCTTCAGATTTGAATAAGATTTCCGAGGTCAGATTATCTTCCGAAGATGGAGCGTAGCAGTAGCTACGTGACTGATGAGGAAGGGAATATGGGCCGGAAAGATATTCATAAGATGATGCAGGTTATTTTTTGAAGATTACTTAGCATCCCGCCCGCTGAAAGAAGGATGAGGAGGATGAGGAGGATAGATAAAGCCCGTGATATGTTCGAGCTGATGCGATATGATGCCGGAGCGAAACGCATGACGATATCGTGTTCGCCGGCCGGGAGAATCGCACCGCGCAAAGTCCAGTTCGCACGGAACAGTTTCAGGGAATCTCCGGAAGGATTGTCCGCCAAGGTCAATGTCCATCCGTCAGGATAATATATCTCACTGAATACCACTGCCTTATCAGAAGATGCACGGTAGTGGTAGCGCAGTTCGTTAGGCGCATAGGAGGTCATATATACAGTATCCCGTGCAGAGGCAAGTTTCGCCTCGAGCGAAGCGCCGGCGAGCGAGCATGCGTCCACGGCATCCGCTGCCCAGGCAAAATCAGGACCGATGACGGCTGTTGTGTGAAGGTCAATGCCGTCCAACATCGATATTTCCTCATTGGCCGAAAGCGCGCGCGCAGCTGAATCCACGAACCATACATTGCCCATAGCGCGAGGATTGACCACAGGGGCGCTGTTGCCGTCGAGAATTATGTATTTGTCATTCAGCATTGACAATACCGGCACTCTCGGGAATGAAGCCATAAGGCCTTCCATCGTCCCTGCTGCATTGACAGCCTTTATTATCGAATTTATTTCGCCGGTCAGATGACGGTCGATTAGATCCTGGTAACGCTGCATCTTCACAGGGCTGTATCCGCCGATATTCTTGTGCCAATAGCTCGGATGAGAGTCATTGAAGACATTGACTGAGAGGTCCAGGACGCGATAATCGAGTTCCTCGTCTGCAAGAATCGCTTCATCCACAGGCCTCTGGGCGAACTGGCCGTTGAAGTTCTTAGGCGTCGTGAAATGGTCGGAATTCAGATACCTCTTGCCCACCGCGAACATGTTCAGAAGCACCAGTGCGGAGATGGCAAGTCCTGCCGAAAGCCTTCTGCCATTAGCAGATTTGGTCTGTCCTTCTTTCGGTTTGGAATAGGTCCAAAGTATTATCAGATAAGTAAATACGATCAGCCAGAACGACATCATAGCATCATGGGACAGAAGACTCTGCCTGTCCTGCTGGAATGCTGCCACAAGTTCTGACGGATACTGGCTGTCCATATCGGCAGTGAAATCTCCGGCAATGCCCGGGAAAATCCAGCACAGGAGGCAGACTCCTGCTGTCAATGCAAGTGCGACGGTGCCCTGTTTCTTGAACCGCGCGAAATCCACTCCGCCCTTAAGAATCTTGTCCAGAACGATGAATCCGAGCATCGGCAGCGTCACCTGAAGTGCGACCAATGCCATTGACACAGTCCTGAACTTGCTGTAGAACGGCATATACTCATACCAAAACCTGGTGAACGGCATGAAGTTCTTGCCGAGTCCGAGGAATATGGCTATAATCGTGGCTACGAGTATCCACCATTTGTCTTTTCCTTCACATAGAAGCAGACCCAATATGAACAGGAAGATGGTGATGGCACCCATGTACATCGGCCCGGCCGTAAATGGCTGCGGTCCCCAGTAAAGCGGCAGTGACTTGGCCGTCTGCCTTACATTCGGCTGTCCATATTTCTTCAGCACCTTCACGGTTTCCGACTTGGAAGGATTCATCTCCTGAGCCGATGAGCCTCCGTTGAAGTCCGGAATCATAAGATTCGGAAGTTCCTGCCATCCGTAAGACCAAGCCGTAGCATATTCTATATCAAGGCCTTTGGACTTCCCGGCATTGTCCGCCGTCTGCTCCGAAGCCAGTTCCGAACCGCCACGCATTGTCTGGTGTGAGTATCGGTACATCGGGATAAGTTTGTTGGCATTGGCTCCTATTCCGACGAGTCCGAGAAACAGCAGGAGGAACGATGCAACGAAGAATTTGCCGAGTCCGTGACGGCGCTCCTTGTCTGCGACGAGCCAGATGAAAAGTCCTATGGCATAGCAGAATATGACAATCGCGAGATAGTACGAAATCTGGATATGGTTTGCCTTGATCTGGAAGTTCAATGCCATTCCGAACAGCGCCGCGCCGAGTACCGCCTGCGGAATCCACGCCCGCCAGCCCTTCTTTTCAGGTTTCGGGTCAATGTCATCTTCCCTGCGGTACATTCCCAATGCCGCCCTGTATGTGAAAATGACGGCTGCAAGCACCCACGGGAACCACGCGATGGCCATCATCTTGGTATTGTGTCCGACCTGGATAATCTGCATGTTATATGAGCAGAATGCGACCGCGACAGCTCCGCCGACAGCAAGTATCTTGTCAATGCCGAGCGACAGCATCAGCAGGAATGCGCCGAGCAATGCGATGAACAGATATGTTGCGGGGCGTTTGCCCACGAGGAATGCATCATATATTTTCTGGGTCCAGTCGCCCTCTGGATTGCCGGTTATCATCGTGGTAGGCATTCCGCCGAACATGGAATTGGTCCAGGCGGTACGGTCATCCGGATGTGCCGCGTTCCACTCATTGGCTTCATGAGCCATTCCCACATAACCTGATATATCGCTCTGGTTAACTATCTTTCCGCCAAGCACTTGTGGCACAAATCCATACGCCAGTGCCAAAAAGAGCGCTACGATGCCCACATAAACCAGGGCCTTTTTCCAAATCTTCTGCATCTTTGCCTATATTTTTTCACCCACAAAGTTAGTGCTTTTTTCTGTCCGGCTATCCGTTTTCAATGAAAATCCACCAAGTACACAAACTTGTGGTCCACAATGTTGTGAACTTTGCGGAAAAATGCTTGTATCCGCCATCAAATCAGAATGTTATGTATAAGCCTTTTGTTTATGGAACTTCGGTTTCAGGGGAAAATATTCCATAGCAAAAGGTTGCCGTTCTACATGTTCTGGGATACCATTTACCTTGGAAAAATCCCGGAGGCTGACTGGGTATCAAATATATGCTCCAGATTCAATAAAACTGGCATCACCATTTCAGAAGGGCACGCTGAAGATATTTGCCGCAGAGTCGAATGCTATTCTTCGTATGTTCAGCAACTTGCTCCTTTAAATGAATTTTGTCCGTAAAAAGTAGCCTTTCTACGGACAAGTTATTCAAAATCAGCAACTTATCCGTGAGAAGGCGGGGTTTCACGGACAAGTTGAAAGTAGATTATTACCGAACTAAAAGTCGAATGCTGCAGAGATTGATACACCGCCGAAATTTTCGTCAACAGGATATCCGGAACCGTAGCTGTAAGATACTTTGGCGAGTTGCAAGTTATAGCCAATGCCGAAACTGAGTCCCATCTTCGACTTTCCAAAATATATGTGACATCCAGCTGCCGGCGCACAGAAGAAGCCCTCTATATCCCCGACACTATATCCTATTCTCGTTTCAAGGTACGGAGACACTCTTTTATTATAGGCCTTATGTATTTCGCTGCGTATATGTGCGAAAACTGGGATATTAAATAACTCGTCCTCAATCCAGTAATTGACAGCAAGTCCAACGTTACGAGAATTCGACCCTGTACTTCGTTTCTGGCTTACCAAATATCTACAGAGGATGTAAAGTCTCGCAGCCGCCCCGGAATCTGCCAGACAACTTGCGATACTTGAGTTAATTATTGTATCTTTGAACGATATTTCATGATATCATGGTTTCAGAGACGGACATATATGATGAGACTGACTGCATCGGCAGAATCGCTGACAGCGACAGCGAAGCATTCCGCACACTTTTCCGTCACTACTACCCCAAGACCGTCATTTTTCTCAATGCCTTTACGAAAGACGATAACGTATCGGAAGACATTGCCCAAGATATCTTCTTGAAAATCTGGACATCCAGAGCTGAACTTCCGGAGATACGCAACTTTGGAGCATGGCTATATATAATTGCCCGGAATGCCGCGCTGATGCATCTGCGAAAGAAGAGACCTTCAATTTCTCTAGAAGACATTGAAATCATCATAGACGGTTTCATTGAAGAACAATGCGAATCTAATCTTCAGGCTGACACCATCCGAAGGATAGTCGAAAGCATGCCTCCTAAAAGAAAAGAAATCTATATGCTCAGCCGTGAGCGTGGCCTGACTAATGCAGAAATCGCCAAACAGTTGGATGTCAGCAAGAAAACAGTGGAAAACCACCTAAATCTGGCATTGAAAGAAATCAGAAATCTTCTGGCCGTGTTGATTTTTTTCATTTGATCATTGGGGGTGACGGGCTTCCCGCGCATCTTTATGTAAACGGGAAAACCACTGATTGATGACAAACAATAGAAACAACTTCAACTGGAATATCATTGACGATTCCTCTTTTCCGGATTCAAGAACAGAAAAGGCGTTTGACAATGTGATGGTACGGGCACGGAGAAAAGAAGCCGGCAACCGTCGCAGAACAACGGCATGGAGATGGGCAGTTGCGGCCGCCATAATCATACTTCCGTCATTCGCCATCCTTATTTCAGGAAAATTCATTGGAAAAGATCCTGCTGTCGAAATATTGACCGCATCTACCGAAAACGGCCAGACCAAGACCGTCACACTGCCGGACTCCACCAAGGTGATGCTCAATTCCGGATCAGCAATATTCTACCCTGAAAAATTCTCCCGCAACGAAAGACGCGTGTGTCTGTCCGGAGAGGCCGTCTTCGACGTGACTAAGGACAATGCCCGCCCTTTCCTCGTTTCCACATCTGACATCACTATCAAAGTGTTCGGCACTTTGTTCAATGTCCAAGCATATCCGGAAAACGACATTGTCACTGCCACATTGTGCACAGGCTCGGTCGGAATCAGCCGTAACAGTGATCAGGCTGATGTCGCGATGCTCCGCCCGGGAGAAGAGTTCAAGATGCTGAAATCCAACGGCGTATTCAAGATAACCTCAGTCGATGCGGAAGAAGCCACAATCTGGAAAGACGGAGGCATCTGTCTGAATGACGGGACTATACATGACCTCATACACATAATGGAGCGTCAGTTCAACGTAAACATATATCTGACATCCGAGAAATATGATTCAGAAGTAATTACAGCGAAGTTCATACATGGGGAAAGTATCGGGGACATCTTGAAAGTCATCAGCAGCCTTCTCCCTGAAATGAAATACACAATTACCAATACTAATATCTACATTCACTAATTCTAATGAAAAAATCGCGACATTATTAGCCTTAGGGCTATTGTTTTCGCTGTTTTCTTGGAACGTTTCAGCACAAACGCAGGAAATCACTTTTCCTCGCAAGGAAATGAAGATTTCCGCTGCATTGAAGGTTATCGAGAAACAGAGCGGGTTGACATTTGCCTATAACGGAAACCAACTGGATGTCAACAAAGTAGTATCCGTTCCGGAAGGAAAGACCGCAATGGAGGCATTGACTGAAATTCTGAAAGGAACCGGAACTGAAGCACAGTTGAACGGCAACGTGGTGGCCATTGTCAAGGCCGGGACCAAATCAGTATCCAACTTTCTGAAAGGGCACGTCACGGATCTTTCAGGAGAACCCCTAATAGGAGCTTCCGTCGTGATTTCCGGAACCTCAAAAGGGGCACAGACTGATATGGACGGTAATTTTTCTATCAAGGATGTCACATGGCCTGTATCTCTTAATGTCGATTATCTTGGATTTATCTCCAAGTCTCTTATTCTTACGGGACAAGAGCCGCAGCCATTGAACATCACCCTCCGTGAGGACACCAAACTCCTCAACGAATCCGTGGTCATTGGATATGGCTCACAGAAGAAAGAGACATTGACCGGATCAATCGCGGTAAGAGATATGGCAGAAGTAGAGAACCGGCCTATGTCCCATGCTTCGGAGGCACTTTATTCAATGCCGGGACTTTACATAAACCAGGCATCATCCAAACCGGGTTCAGATGGCGCCACTATACGAATCAGAGGCGTCGGGACGCTCAGCAGTTCGAACCCTATGGTGCTTGTCGACGGTATGGAATACTCTCTGGACGATGTGAATCCCGATGACATCGAGACTATCTCCGTGCTGAAGGACGCTTCCGCTTCAATATATGGCTCGAAGGCAGCAAACGGAGTTATCCTCATCACGACCAAATCCGCGAAAAAAGGTGCGCCTGTGGTAAGGCTGAAGGCTAATTTCGGGGTCCAAACCCCGACTTACGTGCCGGATGTCGTTACCGACCCTATCCAGTACATGAATATGAGAAACCAAGCCGAACTGAATGAGGGAAAACTCGTTACCACATACAGAGATACGGATATCCTCGAATATGAGGAGGGAATGAAGCATGACAAGTATATCTACCCGGCTTCCGATTGGTATGACATCTGCTATGGCACCGGCATAATCCAGGAATACAATGCGAGTGTATCCGGCGCGACCGACAAGGTCGAATATATGATTGGCATCGGATACATGAACCAAAAGGGCGTCATGGTGAATAGCGATGATGCAAAAAGATACTCCTGGAACATAAAAGTCGGTTCGCAAGTAACCAAACGCCTGCACGTGGACGCCAGCATCCTGGGAAACTTTCGTTTCAATACAGAGCCGATATATGGCGTGTCCACCACAGTCAACATCATCAACAGAGCGCTCCCGATATTCGGGACACAACTTCCTGACGGCAGATACCTCAATACTTGGCTCTCTACGCCAGGCCGTAATAACCCGGAGAATCCTCTGATGTACTTGAATGAAGGAAAGACCACAAGGCAGCCTCACAGGCTTCTTGGCAAGCTCGACCTCCAATATAAACTTCCTTGGAATCTCACATACAAAGCCAGTTTCGGATACCAGAAGATGGACAACTATTCCAAGAATTTCAAACACGCGATGTACACATATAATCCAAAGACTTATGAGAGAAAGGACTTCAGCGCGTACGTCTTCGTAAAAGACTGGGATTCAAATTCATACAATACGACATTCTACAATACTCTGTCCTACGACAAGTCTTTCGCCAAATCGCACAATCTCAGCATAATGGCTGGATTCGAGCACAAATATTGGAATAATATCGCATTTACTGCCAAGAAACGTGATTACTTCAATAATCAGCTCGACGCATTGACTCCAGGAACAACTATGGACGAAATTACCGGTTCGAGCAATGACCAGAAATTGTCTTCTTTCTTCGGCAGGATACAATACAATTACAATGAAAAATATCTTCTCGATATAACCGCACGTTACGACGCCTCTTCAAAGTTTGCGAAAGGTCACAGATGGGCATTCTTCCCGGCGGTATCTATCGGATGGAGAATGGACAAGGAGAAATTCCTCCAGAACGCAAAATGGCTGGACATGCTGAAATTGAGAGGTTCAGCCGGCCAGATGGGAAACCAGGCTATCGGCAACTATGAATATCTGATGTCAGTACTGGCCAATTCCAACTACAATTACTCCTTCGGGGACAAGATTTCCGGCGGTGCCGCGATAAAGGACTTTGTAGATGAGAATATCTCATGGGAAACTACCACAACCTATAATGCCGGTGTCGATTTGTCCGCATTGTCAGGAAGACTGAATTTCAGCGCGGAATTCTACAAGAAGCGCACGGAAGGAATCCTCAGGGATGTAAAGATTCCTGCACAGATAGGAAACCTCAACGGCCCTAAGGCAAACATCGGTGTAGTAGCTAACGACGGCATGGAATTCAGCGCCCAATGGAGGGACGGATACAAAGATTTCAGATACAGCATCGGCGGTAATTTCTGCTACAACAAGAACATTGTCGTAGATCTTGACGGACAGTAATATATCTCCACCTTCAACATCATAAAGGAGGGCGAGCCTATCAGCGCATGGTATCTATACCAAGCCGACGGATTCTACAACAGCTATGAAGAAATCGCCAATTCTGCCAATGTCGGCAGCGGAGTGAAACCAGGATACATCCGCTACAAGGACCTCAACAACGACGGAAAGATAGATGATAAAGACCGCAAGGTTTCCGGAAACCTCACACCGAACATAACTTATGCGTTCAACTTGTCTCTCGGATGGAAGGGAATTGAACTGTCCGCTCAATTCCAGGGTGTCGCTGACGTCTGCACATACCTTTCGGGAAACCTTGCGGCTCCATTCTGGAACGGTGCCGGTGTCTTGAAGGAATGGGCGACAGACGCATGGACAGAGGAGAATCATAACTCCAGACTTCCGATTCTGCATACTGCTACAGGTGCACCTGAAATGCACAACTACAAGAACACCCAGTGGCTGTACGATGCATCATACCTCAGATGCAAACAGCTCCAACTGTCATGGTCCCTGCCGGAAAGAGTCATTTCCAAAATAAAGATGAAACAGTGCCAGATTTTCGTGAATGGGCAAAACCTGTTCACGTTCTCTCCTCTGAAGATGTTTGACCCTGAAATCAATCTCTCCAGCACTAATCTCATGCAATACCCATCACTGAAGACTTATAACTTCGGTTTCAACATCACTTTCTAAGACAACATCATGAAACAGACAATAAAGATACTTACATTGGTGCTGGCAACCTGCGCAGCCGCATCATGCAGTCTGGACACCACCCCTTCAGACCGATATACGGTGGATACTTTCTGGCAGTCAAAAGAAGGCACAGAAGCCGCAATGACCGGCTGTTACAATGTTCTGACACACTCGGGGATGCTCAACCTCGATCCACTGCTGGAAGATACCGCAACCCCTAACGAATACAATTACAATAATGCAAACGGTTGGAACGAGATTGCGCTCGGTACACAGACGGCAAACTCATCCGGCGTTATAAAGAACAGATGGAACGCATGTTACGAAGGCATCGGACGCTGCAACACCCACTTGGACCGACTCCCTGGAGCAGTTTCCACTGACGAGCGTAAAGTCCAGATGGAAGGCGAAACAAGATTTCTCCGCGCATTATATTACTACATGCTGGTAACTTACTACAATGGCGTTCCGCTTATCCTGGACCTCCCGCAGATGTCACATGGTTCTCTCCCGAGAAACAGCAGGGAAGAAGTCGTGGATGCTATAATAAAGGATCTCGACAGGGCCGCAGAATGTCTTGACTGGAAATGGGCCTCCAAATCCGATGCAGGACGCGCGACGAAAGGTGCTGCCATGGCGCTGAAAGCCAGACTTCTCCTTTTCGAAGCAAGCCCGCTTGTAAACATGACAGGTGATGTATCGAAGTGGAAACAGGCCGCTGATGCAGCAAAGGATGTAATGGACAATGCTGCCAATGCCGGCTATAACCTCTTTTCAGACTACCGCAAGCTTTTCCTGCCTGCGAACGAGCACAACTGCGAATGCATTTTCGACGTGGAATATTCGAAAACAAAGAACACTCCGTCAAACAGTTACAACACCTATTGCATCCAGTACCGGAACAATGCACCGCTGCTTGACCTCGTAAACTCTTATGAAACATCTGACGGAAAGCCACATGGAAAGAAGGAATACGCGAAATTGGATTCCCGGTTCAAAGCGACAATCTTCTACCCCGGCAGCACATTCCTCGGCAAAGAGAACAGTACTGCCGGACAGATATGCCAGTTCACCGGCTTTGCATTCAAGAAACTCACGATCTACGACAGCCAGGCTCGTGACAAGGATGATGCAATCGGCGAGACCAACTACATGTTCATAAGATATGCCGATATATTGCTGATGTATGCAGAAGCTCAGAATGAAGTGGAAAGCACACCTTCAGACGATGTTTATGATGCCTTGAATGCAGTGCGCAAGAGAGCCGGCATCCCGGAAATCAATAAAGGATCTCTAAGTAAAGATGAGATGCGTGAGGTCATCAGACATGAAAGAAGAATCGAGTTCGCAGGAGAAGGCCTGTATTACAATGACATACGCAGATGGAAGACGGCAGAGGAAGTTATGAATGATGAAATATGCGACTATAACGGCACAGCTCTCGCCATACGTTCCTTCGATCCAGACAGAGACTACTGGTGGCCAATCCCGTCCGACCAGCTTCTGTTGAACAAGAACCTCAAACAGAATCCTAATTATTAGAATGATGAAAAACACATATGATATAATTGCAGCCGTTATCTTATGCTTCGTGTCCTGCGGCAAGGAATCTCCGGAAGAGCCTTACGTTCCATGGCGTCCGGAAAATGTGATAGAAGAAACAATTGAACTTAAGAAGACCACCAGGCCAATGATCCTGACAGAACAGGCCACCGGCAAGATAGTCATCGTCGACCAGCCAACCGGTAAATTAGCATGGGAATGGAAACCGGAGGAAAGCACTCTGACTTCGGCTCAAGCCGGATGGTTCGCTCTTCCGGATGAGGCAAAACCTGTACTTGACAAGTCTGCATTGCTGATTACGGCGTCCAGAGGAGGTGTCGCTCTCGTAAGCATTGACAATAAAAATGTACTTTTCGCCGCAAAGCCGGGCGGAAACCCTCATTCTGCCGAAATCCTTCCTGACGGTAGCATTGTCGTAGCCTGCAGCGACGGCAACAAACTCGCGCTTTACAAGAAAACGGGAGACGCGATAAGCACCAAGATTTCATTTACGCTGCCGCTTGCTTCCGCGCACAATGTCGTATGGGACAAGAAGCGGAATTGCCTCTGGACAGCTTCCGAAGGACGGATTTATAAGCTTTCCTACGACAGCAGCGCGCCTTCCCTCTTCCAGGAGCACAGCTATGATATTCCTGAAGATATCTCCATGGTGCATGACATGATTCCGGTTTATGGTGAAGACGCTCTGTACATCACCACCGTACAGAACGTGTACAGGTTCGACCCGGAGAAAGGTTCTGTTTCCGAAGTGGACATTTTCCAGAAGCAGAATATCAAAAGTATCTCCATCGGACCGGATGGATGGCCTGCGATCTGCACCAGACCGACATCCTCGTCATGGTGGACAAGCGAGGTCGTTGATTTCAAGGGAAATCGTTTATACTCATTCTTCAAATACCAGATTTACAAGGCCAGATGGTATGCTGACCAGCCTTTTTCTTACTAAAAACAGTTTGAAATCATGAAAACAAGAATATTGTTCATCGTTTCAGCCTTGTCATCGACAATGCTTCTTTCCTGCACCCAAGCGGTTAAACGAGAGCTTGAAACGGAAGTGCAGGAGCAGACTATCCCAGCAAAACCGGGCGTAATAAACAAAATCCCAGCCACGCTGAAATGCTCCAAGGGTGAAGAGTTCCAGCTCAGCGTCAACAATGTAAAATGGGCGGAACGCTATGAATGGACCATCTCTGATGATGCGTCACAACACATAAAAATAATTGATGGACAGGGCACTAACATCATCAAGGTGAAAGTGGCTGAGGAAGAGTGCACCATTCCGAGACGTTCCATCTCCGTGGTCGCAGTCAATGATCTTGGACAAAGTTCTCCGAGACAGTTTCTTTCAATGCTCTCCGTCGGAATTGTCGAACAGGAAGAGGAGCCGACACTTCCTGGCTACAGCATAAAGAAGTACGGCAGCAAATGGTGGATGACTTCCAATTGCAAGGAAAGCGGAACTGACGGCAGCCTCGGAGCAGAATGGGATCTAACCCCGTTTGTGGTAGCAGGTGTACCGGTGAATGTCATCAACACTATCAACAACAATGCAGGCCGATTCTACACATGGTATGAAGCCGTGACAGGAATATCCGGCTGCACCTCGGAACAATGCGTCTACAAGCCTGGTTATTCCGGAAAAGATGATGCCGGCAATGCTTTCACACTTGATGGAACTGAAGAAGGCGAGTTCAATATCCAGATAAAGGGCTGTTGTCCGGAAGGATGGCATGTTGCGAATGCCTATGACTGGTGGGATCTCCTGAATTCCATAAAAACTGAATATGACGTCACTGATGATTTCGCCCAGGGTGGTTACTCTTTCAATGGAGGACATGACGGCAAGCCAGAAAATGCTCCGACTTGCGCCACTTTCTACAAAAGCGGATGCACGGTGAAAAATATGGGCAATGTAGGCGCTTGGCTCCGTGGCGGCAACGGCAGAATATCCGACGGCGGAGTCTGGAATCAGGCAAACTTGACTCTCACAGATGCCGGAGAGCCTATAAAGCAATTCGTTGATGGCGCAGATGAAGTTGGTTTCGGCTGGTATCCGGCAGGACGTGTAGCACCGAACAGATCATTCAGCAGCTCAAGTATCGGAAAATGGGGCTTTCTATGGACCGTCGGACAAGAAAGTGCTGGATTTGCACGTTCTCTCTGCATCTCAGGAACAAGTTTGAATCTTCAGATGATGACAGGTACCAAGAGAGATGAAGCGAACAAGTTGAGCCGTCTCAATGTTAGATGCGTCAAGAACTACTAACTGTCCATTGAATGACTCCAGCAGTAGAGTGGGAATACAGCCTTTATTTGGCTATGTTCCCACTTTATTTTTCACAACTAATTGAAAACCTGCGTTTTCATAAAATGGAGCGTGGGAATACAGAAGCCTGCTGCAACAGCAACACAAGGAATGTATTTCATTATATATTTACGGTTCACAGGATATGTATTCTCTTGAAAAACGCTTTGATTCTACATCTAAACTTCTATATCTCAGCAAAAATCTAATCAAGGGGAAAAAACTATGTGCAGGAATCTCGCCAGCAGCGGCAAAGGCCTGCTCTGCTCAGGTGCTTTGCAATTTCGCCACAGGTTATCCCACTGTTCGCTGATAGCATAGTCCGCCTGGTGCCACCTTGTTGCTCAATTTTGGAGCCAATGAGCATATCCTTAACGCCACAAAAACACCTATAACATATTGAACTATAGCATATTACGCAGCCCTAAGACAACATCCAAATATGCTCACCTGCATAAAAAATTAGGGTAATGAGCATATTTACACCTCGCCTTAAGTCAGCATAATCAATTATGTATCAGCTTATTATATAGATATTTACAGTCTTATCCGGATGCTCATTGGTTCAGATTCGAGTTTCTTGGACTGAAAGCACCGGAAAATGATGGGAAGCATTTTACTGGCGATGAACTATAGCGGAACTAATCTGCAGGCACAGCTCAGCTATTTTCTGACGTACACGGCGAAGGAATATTGAAGTCCGTTCTCGGGGTCGGTTTCAGGAGGGGTTTCTGACTGCAATGTCCAGACGACAGGGTCGATGGTAGGGAAGAAGGCGTCGGCATCGGGGACCGAAGTGTGGACATGGGTGATGTAGAGCTTGTCCGCCTGGGCCAACGTGCGTTCATAGGTTTTCGCACCACCGATAATAAAGCATTGACCTTCAGAGTTTTGCACGTCAGTGGCATTATGGTTACTCTGCGGAAATACTTCATGTCCGCTGAGATGTGCCATAACAGTTCATTGTCACGGCCTATCGCCATATTGTCGGCAACCGCCGCTATGATATTCTTCTGCATTGTCCTGAAAACAAATAAAATAACTCAAGTTTCGCACTTGCGAAACACCTCTTATAGAGCCCGCGAGGGCGATGGCAAGTCCCTTCCCCGAGGGGAGGGATTTAGGGTGAGGGTAACGTACAAAAAAGCGCGTTGGGCTTACAGCCTTCGAACGAGTGACAACCCTCAAATTCACACTAACGTTCAGCAAGTATGACAACTTGCGAATTATAGCCGGTTCCTACACCGCCACCGGGGCCTTGATCGCAGGCCACGGGTCGTAACCCTCAAGCGTAAAGTCCTCGTACTTGAAATCGAAGATACTCTTCACCTCGGGGTTGATCTTCATTACGGGGAGCTTGCGCGGCTCACGGGAAAGCTGAAGATCCACCTGCTCGAAGTGATTCAGATAGATATGCGTATCGCCAGTGGTATGGATGAACTCACCCGGCTGGAGGCCGCAAACCTGCGCAATCATCATTGTCAGGAGCGCGTAGGATGCGATATTGAACGGCACGCCGAGGAAAGTGTCGGCACTGCGCTGATACAACTGGCAGGACAGTTTGCCTTCCGCAACGTAAAACTGGAAAAGGCAATGACACGGCGGAAGCGCCATCTTGTCCACCTCGCCCGGATTCCACGCTGAAACGATCATCCTGCGGGAATCAGGATTGTTCCGGATCTGGTCAATGACTTGTGACAGCTGGTCAATGCTTCTTCCGTCCGGAGCCGGCCAACTTCTCCACTGATGCCCATAGACAGGGCCCAAATCACCGTTTTCGTCCGCCCACTCATCCCAGATGGACACGCCGTGATCTTTTAGATACTTGATATTCGTATCTCCGGCAATGAACCACAATAGCTCATATATTATGGACTTGAGGTGAACCTTCTTGGTAGTCAGCAGCGGAAACCCTTCCGATAGGTCGAAACGCATCTGGTATCCGAACACGCTCTGTGTGCCGACACCCGTGCGGTCGTGTTTTACCACGCCATCCTTTCTGATATGGCGCAACAGGTCAAGATACTGTCTCATAAGTAGTTACTTTCTTACGGAAAAAGCAAAGACAATCGCCTGGCCATACACCTCGCCCGGTCTGAGAACCGTAGAAGGATAATCACTTTCGTTAGGAGAATCTGGATAATGCTGACATTCGATAGCGACTGCATCATAATGCTCCGTCAATCACGAAGCAGTTGTCATAACCCTTGCCATATTTCAATGCCGGGAAATCCGCGCGTATATCCTGTCCGATAGGCTTTGCCGTCACGAAATCCATAGGCGTCCCTGCAACATCAGCCGGCTCACCGAGTGGTATCAGCGTCTCGTCAGTCGGAAGGAACTCTGACGCATTGAGCTTCAGAATGTGATTCAGCACAGTGCCTGAGCCTTCCCCGTTGAGGTTGAAATATGAATGGTTCGTAAGATTGAGCACAGTAGGAGCATCTGTCTCAGCGGTAAAGGTCAATGTCAGTTCATTTTCTTCTGACCACGTGTAGCGTGCCACGACCTTGAGATTTCCAGGATAACCGGCCTCTCCGTCCTCTGAGAAGTACATGAATTCGACAGCATCGCCATCTGTCCTGCTCTCCCACACCTGGTTCTGGAAACCGTCAGGGCCTCCGTGAAGATGATTGCAGGCATTGTTTATCGGCAATGTATATTCTTTACCGTCCAGTGTGAAATGCCCTTTCGCAATTCTGTTGGCGTACCTTCCCGGGCATTTTCCGGCACAAGGTCCGTCACCGAAATACGACATAGGATCATCATATCCGATCACGACATCAGCAAGTTTTCCGTCCTTGTCAGGAACATTGACAGAAACTATTCCGGCACCGACGCTCGACAGTGAAACTGACGCGCCTGATTCATTGGTAATTGTGTAAAGGACAATCTCCTTTCCGTCAGGAGTCTTTCCCCAAATTCTGCTTTCAATCTTCATATTCAGAAATCATTAAAAAGGACGTGATATTTGCACACGTCTTTCAAATTTATAATTATTTCCGCTCTTGAGCAAATATAAGTAATCTATAAAATTTCTTAACTTTGCACGTAGTTTAATCTGTACCACAGCTAAGTCAACCACACATACATAGAATATGAACAAGAACATATGCATAGATAAGACATCACAGATACCAGTGTATAAGCAGATTGTGATGATAATCAGTTCGATGATTGACTCCGGAGAACTTAAGCAGGGGGAAATGTTGCCTTCAATGAACGAGTTGGCTGAGGCATACGAAATCTCGAAGGAAACGGTAAAGAAAGCATATACGATACTTAGGGACAAGGGGCTCCTGGAGCCTCATCAGGGTAAGGGCTTCTTTGTCAAAAATGATGGAGAGACGCACAAATTGAAGGTTCTGGCAATATTCGACAAACTCAGCACATACAAGCAGATACTCTTCAACTCGATGACGGAAAGGCTCGACAATCATGCCGAGATTACTATTCTCCTGCACGAGCAGAATGTGGCGACGATGGAATATTTCCTCAACGAGAACCTTGACAACTTCGACTACTATGTCATTGCACCGCACTTTCCACAGGATGCCGCAACCCAGGAAAAGGTGCGCACTCTGCTGAAAAAGGTACCGAACAGGAAACTCATCATGACGGACAACTGGATAAAGAGCATTCCGGGAAACTACGGAGCTGTTTACCAGGACTGGGAGAACGACATCATACAGGGACTCGGAGAGGGGCTCGACATGTTCAAGAACTACAACAGGCTCAATGTCATAACTCTTCCGTCCAGCCTATATGCCCGTACGATTCGGACCGGAGTGGAAAAGTTCTGCAAGGACAATGAAATCCGCGTAACCTACTCGGATGTCGTGATTTCTGAAAACGTATGCAAGGGAGAAGCATACCTCCTGCTGAGCGGCCAATATGATTTCGGACTGATAGAACTGGCGAGACTCGCAAAGAAGAAGGGACTCGCAGTAGGAAAAGACATTGCGATAATTTCCTACAATGAATCCCCTATCAGCGAGATAATCCTCAACGGACTCACCACGGTTTCTACGGATTTCATCCAAATGGGGCAGCTCATCGGAGACATGATTCTGAAGCGGCAACTCAAGAAAGTCCACTGCGACTTCCGGATGACCCGCCGGGAATCTTTCTAGATTTTCCTGTAAGGGAGCTTGTCAAATAGCCTTTTACTGCTCTACAGCGATGCCCGGAACGGGAAAAGCGGCAGACCGGCCGAATTGAAGATGGTGCCGACATGCCAGCCGCTGTAGCAGTAGCGTGCCGCCGTAGGAGAGGCAACTTCTGAAGAAGAGAACTCCAGAATGCCGCCGGACAGTATGCGGACATTGGCCGGAACGAAATTCTTTCCGTCACCGGATATTTCTGCATACGGAACGTTATTATCCACGACATGAAGCCCGGAAGCGTCGGATATGCTCACCAACAGTTTCCCGCCTTCAGATTTCATTGATGAAAATGCCGGTCCCATAGGATTTACCTTCTTGTCGCCATATTCATTGTATAAAGCCCACAACGCAAAACGCTCAGCAGGTATCATCTTGTTCGGAAAGTGGATGGTGTTTTCACTGCCGGCATCGCTCAATCCGATGATTCCACAGTTCGGTATAGCCTTGGAGGCTGTCATCTGGGCATTTCGCAGAAGTTCAGAACCGCTGTTCGTAATCGGGCGGTTGTTCACCCACGGAGCCAACTGCGCGAAATAGAACGGAATCCGCGCCGAGCTGTCACCTTTGCGCGCTCTCCAGCCGGAGACCATGACCTGAAGCAGATGAGAGTATGACCAGTAGTAGTTACAGTTGCTTTCACCCTGAAACCAGAGGAATCCTCTGAATCCATAGTCCATCACAGGAAGCAGCATCGCATTCCAGCAGTTGGACGGAGCACTCGCACTATTCTCCCCCTCCGACAGTTTATCAGAATCCATATACTCGTTTTTCGCGAGCTTTGTGAAGGACTCAGGCGGCATCCAACCTTCAATGCGCGATCCGCCATAGGCGCAGCCGATTATTCCGACTGGCATTCCCAGAGCCTTGTGGATTCGCCTCCCGAAGAAGAAAGCTATAGCCTCGAAGTCCTTGGCATTGTCCCGCGAGGAACTCTTCCACGACGATTCACCTGTATCATACCGCGGCACTCGGGAGACATCGCGAGGAACCTTGAAATAGCGGAACTGCGGATAATCTGAGTCGGAAAGTTCTTTTTCCGAATCCTGCACTGGCTCCGAAGCAGAAAAGCCTTTCATCGGATGCTCCATATTGGACTGTCCGCTGCAAAGCCAGACCTCTCCGACAAGAACATCCCGGATAATCTTCTCTCCCTTACTGCTGTCGGTAATCTTTATCGTATAGGACTTGTTCGATCCTTTCGGTGTCTTTATCTTGACAATCCATCTTCCGTCGCTTCCAGTGACTGTCCCGAAACTGCGGTCGGACCAGGAAGGAGAGACGGTAACCTTCACTCCTCTGTCGTCAGTTCCGTAAATCGCCACTTCAGATTCCTGCTGAAGGACCATGCCGTCACTCATTATTTTATTCAGACTGTCCATATCTGATTGTGTACATATTGTAGCCGATCTCGCGCAATGCCTCAATCGTCTCCGGATAAGGGGTATCGCAGCAGTCGGTAAGTCCTACCTGGAAATCCTCCCCGTCAAAACGCCCGGTACAAGGCTGGTCAGAGAACTGATGCCAGTTGGTGCCGATGATGCATGGGTTCTTCAGGCATGAACGCACGAAGTCCTTGTAGGCGCGGGCCCGGTTCTTCTGACTGAATGTGGCAACCTGACCTGTATGGAACAGTCCTCTGTCAAGTGCGCCGAAATGGAACTCTCCATACATGACCGGAAGATCAATGCCCTTCGGCAAGGAGAAAGTCTCACGGGTATAAGTGTAGTTGTTGTAACTCATCACATCCACATAGTCAGCCGCTATTCTCACCACAAACTCCGGAGCCCCTGCAAAACGGCAGCCCATGTAAAGCTTGTTCGGGGCGACTTGCTTGAACACATCGCGTACCGTCTTGAAATACTGCCTGACTATCAACAATGACAGTTCTGCAAGATCAGCATCTGCACCTGACGGCAAAGGCTTGCGGTTGGCCACAAGTGCGTTCCAATCCTGGAATGCTGAGCCCCACGCTTTGTTGAGGGCCTCCACACTTCTGTATTTGACCATAAGACGATCTATCAGCACCTGCTTGCTCGCCTGCTTCGCAGATGCCTTCAGGGCAAGACCAGCAAGCATTGTCGGACCTCCCCAGTTGATTTCATTGTCCACATAAAATCCCTGGCACCACGAATCCTCCAGCTGTGTCCGCTTAGCCTCAAGATGAGCCCGCACGCACATAGGAAATAGATTGTCGAACGGGTCAATGAAAGGCCACCATCCGCCTGAGCCTTCAAGGACAGGCCATTTCGGATAACCGGCGACAGGAGCGCCCAAATCTACTCTCTCGTTATAGACGGTCCTGTCCATAGCGCATATCGCCGTATCAGACGAATTTGCCATCGTGTTCATTCCCCAGCTGCGCAGCCTCCGATGGGCGAGGTCAGCAAAAACGGCCTTGTATTCCTCACCGTATTTGCGGAAAGCATTCGCCGAAGAGAAATCATAGGTTTCTCTGATGCCTCGTGCCGTATAATATGGATACAGCAGATTGTCACGAGTAAAATAGAACTGATAAAATGGATCCTCCTCATTGTCAGGAAGGCCTGTGAAATAGAACTTTCTGCCGTCCAGAGGAGTCACGGCCGAAGAAGTGGTGACGCGCACGACTCCGTGCGACCAGTAGAGATAGCCCTCGGGATCAATCATCCACCACTTTCCGTCAATCTTCTTCACGTAGAACTGTCCGGTAGCCTCATATCGTGGTCCTTTCTTCCATCCTCCATAAATATCCCAGTCATCAGGCCCGGGATGCTCTACAAGATCCTTTTCTTCCGCACGTCTCGCACGCTGGAGATCCTTGTCCGAGTGAACCTTGCCGGGCCAGTCGATATATTTGTACTGACCATAGGTGTCAACGAACGGAAAGAATGCTGCTGAGTCCAGTTGCATTGACTTCGGCGCAATGCGTTTTCCGCGAATCAGTTCCACATCGGAAATAGTGAACTTCACCCCAGGAAGAAGATTTACTCCGGCGAGGACAATGGTATGAATATCAGAGAGGTCAATGTCATACGAGAACAGTCCGAGTTCCCGTGAATATGGGGTTCCGTGCATCAGGCGGAACGCCCCGTTTACTTCAGGACAAGGCATATCCGGGCTCAACGGGAATTCCACTGTCATCTTGGATCCGGTCGGTATGTCACCCACCGCCTCATAAACCCCTGCTGCTGCCCTGTTGGCCCGATCGCGGAATTCAGATTTGCGGCGAGAGTCGAACATATCGCATACGAGGTACAGCGCAGTCACGTCGCTGTGGTTCTCTATCGTCAGTCTTATCGACTTGTATTCTCTCAAGTCCCATTTTCCGCGAAGCATCACTCCGGCCTTCCACTGCTTGGAGACAATGTCGAAGCTTCCGTCGTTCTCCGTGAAAGCGCATCCTCCGACAGCCTCGACTGAATTTCCGAAAGTTCCGTCTATTCTGACACTCCCTGTACCCCTCGCCTGCACAAGAAGCGCAGTCGAAAGAAACATCGAGCAGAGCAATATCAATTTTCTTATTTTCATACCTTTCATTTTGTTTTATCGAACAATAATCCTCAATCAGAGACAACTCATTCTGATTGCCACTCATTTATGCCGTCCCTGATCCTGTTGCGGAATTTCAGCACATCATAGACATAAGTCGTAGTTCCGTTGCCATTGCTGTAGCAATAGTTTAGCGACAGTTCCCTGTTCTGAAGAAGATCCGCACCATTGAAACGGCTCGGATATCCCTGAATCGGGTTTATGATGATGTCTGAGCAGTCGGCAGGAGATATCGTGATGTCGTTCCCTTCAAAAGTCAGCAGGAGCGAGCCTGTACGTCCTCCCATACGATCAGTCTTCACTGAAACGGCATCCACTGTCGTCAGTCTATAAACTTTCGAATCTGCCTGCGGGAGCGTAAGTTCATACTCATCTGTTGACAGAATTTCACCTGTGGCGTCGCTGCGGACGACAGTACGGCCTCCATGATACCAGTTTCCATAAAAGCGGTTTTCACATTTTACGGCAATGACCGCGAAGCTCTTTTCCTTGACAAGCACATCTGCGTCAGCATTTACGATTCTGAAGCCCAGGGCATAACAAGGGCTGAACGCTTTCGGGTCGGAAAGTATCTCATCGGTCGCGTGGACAGTCACGCTGGCGGTGTGCCGTCCTTTGCGTATGGTAAGTCCATCAAGACCAGTCAATTCGTAGCAGGAAGAAGGAAGCGGGACAATCTCCTTCACATCCGCAAAAGCGTCGCTCACATAAGACTGGCTCAAGGCCCCGAGCCTTCCCATGCCTTTCAGACCATCAAGTGCAGTAAAAGAAGGTGTGCCCTCCGATTCAGAGAAGGTGGAAAGATCCGCAGACAACAGAGCATCGTCAGTCGTCACCTCCACAGCTCTGTCCCGGACATTTTCCACTACACCGCCGAGAGCCACGGTAAAGTCGAACTTCATCCCCTCTCCGACCACAAACGTGCGAAGGTCGTACTGATAGGCTGAATATATCCCGGTATATTCGTAATCCATAGTGTAGTCATCGTAGCATCCTGTGGCAATGACGCAACAAACGGCGAGCGAGACAATTATTTTCTTCATATATCCGATTTTCCAATTAAAATACATTATTTCCAACTTTCCCAGCCCTCATTCTGAACAAGATTCGGACAACGGCGCACCTCCATATAAGGCAGCGGTGCCCAAAGGGACGGATAGCTCAAGTTTTCAACAACCTCATTGTAATCAAAGACTTCCTCCCCCGAATACCCTCTCGTTATCTTTACCCTGTGAACCGGGACATTAAGGTCAGATGATGAGGTAGCCCAACGTCTGAGATTGTAATATCTTTCACCTTCGAAACAGGTTTCAACGCGCCATTCGTTCCTGACCAAAGCCGCGAACTGCTCTTTTCCGGAAGATGCACACTCATCAAGATAAGCGTCTCCTGAAGTCCCAAGTCCATCTGCACCCTCTGTCGTCTTGCGGGCACGAAGCCACGCAAGCGCCTGTTTTGCAGAATAGCCATATGTTCCGCTGTCGTCAGGGCCCACCGCCTCGTTTGCAGCCTCCGCAAAAATGAGACACATCTGAGTCCAACTCAACAGGTGGACACAGCGGTATCCCTGCTGAACCGTCTGGTCATACGGATTCCATCCACGGTAGAGAAATTTGCGGATATAGTAGCCTGTAGGCGAGGTCATCGTTCCTCCTGGAGCATCAGCTCCGTCTGTCTCAGTCTTGAAAGAATACATCTTCGCACCATTTGAGAGACGCAGTACAGAGGAACCGTTATAGTAGATTGCCGCATAGAAGCGCGGGTCACGGCCATCATAAGGTTTTTGCGGGTCATATCCGCTGCGCGAATCCGTTATCGGATAGCCGTTCGCCATCGGGAAGGCATCCACAAGTTCTTGTGTCGGTACTATGTTGGACTGTCCGCCGAAGCCGAGCGGATAGCAGCATTTTTCAGTGTCAGTAGCCTTGGAGAAGTTGGATGGCCATACAATCTCTGCACTGTTGCAGTCATACCATCTGAAACCGGAAAGAGGGTCAAATCCGCCGGCAAGTGAACCTTCACGCTCAATCTTGTGTTTCATAACCCGCGAAGCATACAAAGCCGCCTGTCCATACCTGTCAACATTGCCGCCAGGATTAAATGACGGGCTCGCCCAAAAGAGCCATACCATAGCGCGTATAGCGTCAATGCAGACACGGTCCAGAGTTTTATAGCGCACGGAGCCGGTCACTGTCAGGCTTTGGGCAGGATCTCCAGGATAGTCGCGGTTGGATTCCGGAAGATAGAAATACGCAGAGTCGCAGTCCTCCAGAATCTGTTTCACGCATTCATCCACTCCTGCTCTACGGATGCTTTCGTTGTCAATCTTGTCTGTCGCTGCAGGCTCTGTCATAATCGGCACACCATACATATTTCCGTCTGTTCCCTTTCCGGCGAATGTGCGCAGAAGGTCAAATCCGTACCAGGCACGTAGTCCGAAGGCACTGCCCTGCATTGTCCTGCGATAGACAGCATCAGCCTCCTTGTCGATCAGATAACGGGAACTGATTCCGACACGGTCCTTGAGAAAGAGGTTTGCATAGTTTATTGCCGAATAGTCACTGTTCCATTTGGAAGTGAATGGATTGCCGGACATAAGCGCAGTACCGTTCGAGAACTTGCGCCAAGCGGCTGCCTCCGAGCGATACACTGCATCGTCTGTTGCGGCCGAGATGCCGAGAAGGTAGTTCGTCGCATACAGCGTTGGAATGAAGTCGTTGTATATCTTGTCCACATATCCTCGCAGCAACTTGGTGTTTTCTTCATAATTGTCGCCATTGTAACTGCCGTCCGGAAGCGGATCAAGGAAGCTGCACCCGGAAATGGCAATGACAGGAAGAAGTATTGCTATGGCTTTCGTGAATTTCATTGTTATCAGGATTGAAAGAGTTATATCTTGTCTGAAAAATAAGCTGCATCAGAAATTGAGTTTCACGCCTCCGGTCACGGAACGCAGCAGAGGATAGGAAGTGACGCCGGCGTCAATGCACTCAGGATCAACATCCTTTATCCCCGACAGCGTCAGCAGATTCTGTCCTTTCAGCGAGAACTTTATTCCCTTGATCCATGAGGAAGGCCTCAAGTTCAAGTCATATGACAGTTCCACGCTCTGTATCTTTAACCAGGAACCGTTGCGGAGCCAGAAGTCCGATCCTACGAAGTTCTGGTCCGAATGTACATAGTCGAGACGCGGATATGCACCCCCGATATTGTCCCTGACAAAGGCTGAATAGTTTCCGTCTCCCCAGCCGTTCCAGAAATAGCTGTTGGTCATCGCTGTCTTAAGACCTGCACGACCTGTTCCCACTACATTCAACTCCAGGTCTTTCCATCCGAAAGTAAAGTTCAAGGCATAACTGAGGCGAGGAGCCGTATTTCCGAGATTCACCTTGTCATTGTCATCAATCCTCCCGTCATTGTTCACATCTTCATACATGAGGTCTCCTACCTTCACTGCGGTAGAGATTGCAGGAACAGATGACAGCTGATCCTCATCTTCATATTTTCCGATGCAGCGGTATCCCCAATACGCATCTACAGGAGTACCGGTCTTTTTCTGGTATTCATAGAGCCAGTTGTCATCGGTCATCTTCTCGTATATCGCCTTGTACATTGTCGCGCTTAACGAGGCTCCGACATGGAAATCTCCGAAGGTCTGTGAATATCCGAATGTTACATCCATTCCACGAAGGCTCTGCGCGGTATAGTTATCCATCAGCGAGATATTGTTGAGGCCATAAACTCCTGGAATTATGGAAGATACGTTCACTATAGAGTCGTATATCTTCTTGTAATATGCATTGACATTGAAGAAAAAGAGACTGAGGAAATCAAAATCAATTCCGAGGTCTGTCTGAAAGACTTTCGGCCAACTGAGGTTGTGGTTGGCGAGACGGTTTATCGTCGTCTTGTAGGAAATCCAGCGGTTGGTTCCGAACCAGGACGGCTGGTCAGAAATCGGGCCGTACCACATGTCTCCGTTGTAAGAGTAGTTGGAACGGTACTGATATGGCGTGCCGAAAACGTCGAACTGCCCGGTGAGTCCTGTCTGAGCATGAAGTTTAAGGCGGTCTATCCAATTCACGTCCCGGAGAAAGTCCTCATTGGAGGCTACCCACGCGAGTCCGACAGAAGGGAAGAAGGCGAAGCGATGGCCCTTTTCGTAGCGGGATGAGCCTGCATACTGGGCCACCAGTTCCGCAACATATCTGCCTGCATATGAATACTTTGCATCAGCCACTACATACATCTGCCTCTGATTCTGTGTCTCTGTCTTGCTGGAGGCACTGTTCATCGAGAAAGTAGCTCCGGCACTTACATGGTTCTGTCCGAAATCACCTTCATATGAAAGTCTCTCGTACATTGACATCGACTGCCAAGTGTAGTTGGAGAGAGTGGATTTTCCGGAAGCCTTGGCTCCTTTGTGGGAGGACTGCTCCTGAATGCCGGCATCGGACGACCAATACCATGCGATGTAATCATCATTCTTTCCTATCGTGGTTTGCGCAAAGTTGGATGCGGCAAGCCAAGTACGTGACTTGAGGCCTTTGAGCAGCCACGACAGATCCACGTCAAGTGCGACATCCATGAGTCCTGAACGCATCCTGTTTGTGCGGAATCCGCCCTCGTTCATGAGCGCATAGTAATTCTGTGTCCAAGACTTGCTTACGCCATAGGCTGTCCCGGCTCCGTCCGGCAGTTCGAGTTCGAGCGGATATGCCACAGCCGGAACAGAGCGGTAGTCGTACCACGATGTCCTTCCGGAATGCCTGAAATAAAGCATTGAAGAAAAGTCAACTGAGACTTCCATATATTTCCCGACCTTTACTCCGAGGCCTGCGGTAAAATTGACACGACTATGGTCCACCGATTTGGTGCTCTTTATCAGATCACCTGACCAGAGTCCGCTCAAAGAGAAGTTGTAACGAACTCCTGAAGTGCCGCCGAAGATATTCAGCCCCGCACTTGATTCTGGTCTGAAATCCCTGAACATTAGAGACTTATAGTCAACGTTAGGATACTCGCTGCTGTATGGGTCACACTTCTCGAAATTGCGTATCGCCAGCTGGCTGTACAGCTGTTCATAGTCCCCCTCTTCTCTCGCCGCATTGTTCAGTTTGGCATAGTCCACTCCGTTCACCCACTCAGAGACTCTGTCCGCGAAGCCTACCCCACTCTCCGCATTCACGCTGATGCGCATCGGAGTGTTGTAACTGCCTGACTTTGTCTTTATAAGGATAGCGCCGTCCGACGCAAGTACACCATAGCGTGCCCTGTCGGCAACATCCGTAAGAAAAGTCATTGACTCTATCTGGTTCGGGTCAAGCTGGAGCTGTCCGAAAGGGATGCATGCATCATTCACGATGCACATCACATTGCCGCGCCCTCTCATCCTGACAGAGAAACGGTCAGAGTCAAGTGTGCGGTACTGGTAGTTAGGCAGTGCAAAGCCAGCCTTCTCCACGATTTCAAGTCCCGGAACTGCACCTGTGAGCCTGTTCATCAGGTCGCCCTGCATACGTCCTTCAAGTGCTTCTCCCGAAACAGAGAGAAAACTGCCTGTGGACTCAGTCCACGATACCCGTCCGTTCCAAGGCATCACGACAAGGCTGTCACATTTCGCGGCATCCGCCTTCTCATGACGCTCCCGTGGCACTGCGGCCGATGCCTGGAAGTTCCACATCATTGTAAGGCATGGCATAACAGCCAATGCCGCCATCAAACTGTTCTTCATGTGCTTCCCTTTTATCATTTCCAGCTCCAATTAACGAAATTCTGCATTTTGAACGCCTCGGAATCCGGGAAAGGAATGTAATACATATAGTCCTTCCACACGCACTGGCGATTGTTCGGCAGAGGCTTTCTGGTATAAATTCTTCCGTCCGGATATTTCTCACTCTTGTCTGTTTTCTCGACGTGCATTCCATAAAGCACGGTTCCCATAGTCTGAGGAGCAATCTTCCAGCGACGGATGTCGTGGTAGTAATGGTGTCCCTCAAAGGCCAGTTCCACACAACGTTCATTGCGTATGCGCTCGCGAAGACTTTCCTTATCAGCCGTGTATTTTGATGCAACAGGAGGCATTCCGATACGTTCCCTGACGGCATTCAGAGCCTGGATTGCAGTAAGGCCGACCGTTCCTGCCTTTCCTGACGGACCGTAAGCCTCGTTCACCGCTTCTGCATAGTTCAGATACAACTCGGCCAGACGGACGATAGGATCTTCGTGGTAGTGGTTGCTCTGCTGCTTGAGACCGATCACTCCGTTCCAGTACTTGCGGCAGTAGTAGCCGGTGTTGGAATATGCGTAGGTGTCATTGTCCCTTGTCCCCCAGTCAATACCGAAAGAAACGTTCACTCCATTGAGCCTGGTCGTCGGCCATGACTTGGAGTCCGGATCGTAGTATATATTGATCTTCTTGTCCTCAGAGTTGCTGTTGGCCTGTCCGTCATGGACAATGGTAAGGTCCAGGCGCGGATCGCGATCTTTGTATGGGGACTGTTCGCTATAGTGCCCCGCAGCAGCGGCAGCAGCCCTGTCGGCTTCAGTGAGAAGCGGCTCTCCGTACTTGGTCTCGTACCGGTCAACAAAGTTCTGTGTCGGGCATACTCCGGAAGACCCTGTGGTGGCAGCGGACTGAGGATATGCCATGATGCTGCTCAGGTTCGCATGGTTATCTTTTGTCTGGAGCGCATAGACCCAGATATTCTCGTTGGTAGTCCTCTGGCTCAGGAAATTGGTCGTATAGCTTGCCGCCGGAGTGAGTGAGAAGTTGGCATCAAGCGCTTCCTGCAATGCAAGAGCACAGGCTGCAGCTGCATCTTTCCAGTCTTCCTCGCCCCTTTCATTGCTAAGAGGGCTTGCAGCATAGAGCAGGGCTCTCGCATAGAGTCCTACTGCCGCAGCACCGCTGATCTGGTCCAGTGTCGCGCTCGAAAGATCTTCCGGTGAGTTTCGCCTCATGTAGCCGGCTTCCTTAAGCAGTTCATATCCTTTGCGCAGGTCCTCGGCAGCCCTGACCAATGTTTCGTGAGAGGAAAGCCGTGGCAAGTCCCAAGACTCCTCTGCTTCAAGTGCGTGGTCCATATAAGGCATCCCGCCGAAGAAACGACAGAGCGAAAAGTAGCAGAATCCGCGTATGGCGTAGGCCTGGCCCAGCAGATCTCCACGCTGCTTGGGAGTAGCATCAGCACAAAGGTCAATGTTGGCTATGGTCGTATTGCAACGGCGGATTGTCGCAAACATAGCCTTTGCCAACGGCTTGTCAGTACCTCCGGAATCGAAAGTTACTGCCTTCAGGAAGTCCTGGGTCATCGTGCCCTGCTTGAAATACTGTTGCGTCACACCCATTCTTCCGGCATCAGCCATATCAGTGGTGTTATACCATGAGAATGAATATTTCTGGAGAAAGTCCGAGTACATCGGGAACGCATAAAGTATGTTTTCCTTGTTCGTGCCATTTCCGGAAGCGTAGAGCCAGTCGAAGTATGAGCGGAAGTTGGAATAGGTGCCGAATACCTCTTTGTCTTCAAGTCCGAGTTCAGGATCCACATCGAGATAGCCACAGCCGCCAGTTGTGAAAGCGAGTGCCGTCACGGCCAATATATATCTTATTTTCTTCATATGCTCAGAATGAAAGATTCAAGTTCAGTTTTACTACCCTCATCGTCGGATAGTAGTTCTCCGCTGTCGTGAGCCTTTGAGGGTCTTGTTCAATAAGTCCGGTGAAGGTAAAGAGGTTGTTGCAGATGACACCGAGCGAAAGGGAGCGGACTCCGAGTGCCTTGCGCAACTTCTTGCCGTCAAATGTGTAAGTAAGGGACATCTCCTTGACAGTCAGGTAGTCTGACTTTTTCCACGTGTAGCCGTCAAGCGCGAGGTCATACCCCGGCCAGGCCGATGTTCCTCCAGCCCACGAGTACATCTCGTCAGACAGTGACAATGCCGGAACTGAAGAATTGCGGTTCGTCGGAGTCCAGTAGTCAAGATGTGAAGTATGGACAACATAGTCACCTGAATAAAAAGGTATTATGGCAGCACGACGATAATTTATATACTTGCCGATTGTACCTGTACAGAGAGTCTTGAACGCAAGCCCCTTCCAGTTGAAACCGAAATTGAAGGAATATACTCCCGGAGCATAAGTCGAGCCTTTCAGCGTATGGAGATCTTTCTGGGATATGCTTCCGTCCGCTGTGTAGTCGAGGAACTTATACACTCCAGGCACGACATTGGTCCATTCGGATGTATAGAGCGGATATCCGTGGATTTCGTCAATCGTGTTGAAATAGCGGTCATCCACGAGAGTGCTGCCTGTCCTGGACGAATTCAGCGGAGTCCCGGCATATTTCTGATATTCAGGAGCATAAGGAGCATCACCATAACTGGTAATCCTGTTTTCGCTCAGGCCTATCATCGCACCTACATTATATGAGAAACCACCTCTTGTCCTGTCTTTCCAGTTTACCTCAACTTCGAAACCATGCTTCTTCAAAGCACCGGTATTCACATCCTTGTACTTCACTCCGACAAGCGGTGTCACCACAGGGGCCATCAGCATATTGCTCCTCTTCTCATCGTACAGGTCCACTTCAAGAGTAAGCCTGTCCTTGAGCCAGCCCATCTCGATTCCGATGTCCTGCTTGTGCGCTGTTTCCCAACGGGCATCAAGATTTGCCGCGGCATCCTCCACGATGTAGCCATAAGAATTCTTGGTCCACGAGGAGTAGTAAAGCCAGTTGCTCGATGAGTTGTCGCTCCCGACAAAACCATTGGAATAGCGGAACTTCATCCTGCTCCACCACGGCATTGACTCTTTCCAGAATTTTTCCTTTGACAGCACATAGCCCAATGCCACTGACGGGAAAATTCCGTAGCGGTACTTCGGCGAGAACTGTTCACTTCCGGTTATTCCGAGATTGGCCTCGAACAGGTAGCGACCCTTGTAATCATAGGTCATCCTCGCCACGAATGACTGGTTGCGTTTCGGGAATGAAGCGCCGTTGTTGTACTGTCTCTGATTATAAAGAGCGAGAGCGGTGACATTATGTGCATCAGCAAACTTCCGACTGTAATTCAGAGATCCTTCAAGGTATGTGATGTACGTCACGTTTGTCGCAGAATTGTCTTGGGTAACGGCATAAGGGTTTGGACTATAGACGAAGTCCGAAGCAGCTCCCACAGGAACCCAGATGTCGTCAGAACCTGCATCATACATATTCCAGTCAATGTTGTACTGCGCCATATAGGCCTTTACCTTCTTGGAAATTCGAGAGTATGTCGATGTCAGACCGAACTTTCCTGTTACTGAGAGTCCTTTCGTGATGAAATCCAGATTCTGTTTGAGGATAATATCGGTCATCAGACGGTTGGTCATCGTCTGCTGGTAGTCAGGGTCAGCAAGCATGCTGTAGGGGTTCGCGTAGGCGTGTCCCTGATTGCCTCCAAGCCGCTTGTCCTTCAATCCGGGATAGTTGACATCCGGAAACTGCTCAAGCGCCCACTCAGGATAGTAGGCAGGATAAGAGATGGACGGAGCCTGATAGATGGTACTGAAGACCGTCGATGAGTTCCATGCAGTAGAGAGGCGCTTCTCCATATTTGTGACACCTCCTACCTTCAGAGAAAGAAGTGTAGAACTTGTAATGCCCCAGTCCAGATTCATACGATAGGATATCCTGTCGCTGCTGTAGTTTGTCCCGTCTGTGATTTCCTTGATTATGGAGCCGTCATGGACATAGCCTACACCAAGATAGTACTTCACCTTCTCAGTTCCTCCTGACATCGTGATGTCAGCATCTGAACTCAGGGCGAAATCGCGCAAAAGAAGGCCGTACCAATCGACATCCGGATAACGGAGCGGTTCCGACTGGTCAGCATATTTTCTTATCACGTCATCGGAAAATATGGAGCCGAATGACTGCGTGTTCTTAAGAGCCGTGTTGGACATCCGCGCCACTGTTGCGGCATCTACGTGCGATGGAATGAACATAGGAGTGTTAAAGCCCTGATTGACATTGACAGAGAATTTCGGAGCCCCCTTCGTTCCGGTCTTGGTCGTGACCAGAATAACGCCGTTCGCTCCCTTCGCGCCATAGACAGCTGTAGCTGAGGCATCCTTGAGCACAGAGATGCTGGCCACATCCGAAGGTGAAATGGAATTCATCGGGCGTTCTATGCCATCTACCATTACAAGCGGCTCGCTTCCGTTCCAGCTGGAAAGGCCACGGATCATAAGTGTCGCATCGCTCTCTCCAGGAGCACCGCTCTGAGAATACACGAGCATTCCCGGAACCTTGCCTGCAAGAGCATTGTTCAGCAGATTCGATCCGGTGCCGGCAATGTCTTCAGCTTTCACACTGGTTATTGCTCCCACAACGCTTTCCCTCTTCTGTACGCCATAACCTACGACCACTGTTTCTTCTATCTCGAGTCTTTCTTCTTCAAGACGGATTTTCATAGGACTTCCGGTCGCCGGCAGTTCTACTGTCTTGTAGCCCATGCAGGTGAACACCAACACAGCACCGGACGGAGCCGTAATCGTGAATCCGCCGTCAGCATCAGTCAATACTCCTGACGACGGTCTATCCTTGACAAGAACCACTACCCCCGGCAGAGGAACTCCTGCAGCATCACGCACCGTTCCCCGCACGGAGACAGTCCCGTCATTCTGAGAACTCATGATGACGGACATTTCATCTGCAGAGAGAACTTCTCCAGATGCATTTGACCCGGCCATGGCTTTCAGAGGCATGCCTGCGAGCAGCACGAACACCGCCAATTCAAGATGAAATTTCATATTCAGTTTTCTTTATTACCACTTGTATTTGTCGTCATCCACTGTATAGTCGTCATTACCGGCATCGCCGTCGAAACTCTTCCGGTCTCCCTTTGCCTCCTGGGTGATAGTACAGCGTGTCTTATAGACCTTCTCCTGAGCATCAGTGCAGATAAGATATATTCTGGCTGTGCGTCGGTTTTCTTCAGAATTAGGAGCCAATGAAAAAGACACTGTCTCCTCGCCGACATGAAGATTCTTGACCCACTGGCTGTCACATTCTGCAGACAGACAGGACAGGGGGACATTTGACGAATACGGTATTTCATAAGTTCCTTCTGCAGCCGGATAAATCACTTCAGGAGGAAACAGGTTCAGTACAGGTGAGCCCTTCGCAGACTCCTGATTGACATCTATTTCCACGGACAGTTCGCTTCCGGAAAGAGACAGTCTGAGCGTAGTGAATCTGTAGAAACCATCATTGGCGTCAAATTCCAGAACAAGTTCACCGTCCCCGTTACCAGATGCTTTTTCGAGCTTCACCCAGTCCGCGTCTTCTATAAATTCCGCAGTCCATCTCCCTGAAGCATAGACCCCGATAGTCTTTCTTCCTCCTTCAGCAACTGCCGTTACGACACTCCTGTCCGCAGAGATATTCTCCGCATCCGTTCCTTTACTGCAAGAAACGAGTACCGGAACAAGTAGGGCCAATGCTATCAATGTCTTGTGTATATCCATAACTATCATTCTTTTGCATTATTATTCTATTTATTATCAGAAGACGGCTGTCTGCACCCGTCACAGTCTGCAACAGCACTGAAACGGTATTCGCAATGATGTGTATAGGTCTCGCCCGGCTCGAGAAACGGATCAGGAAAAGACGGCTTGTTCGGAGCATCGGGCCAATTCTGTGTCTCAAACGTGAACGAGCCATATCTTTCGAGCGGTTTTCCGTTCTTTCCCTTTTCCTCGCCCGTCCACCATTGACCGCTGTAAAGCTGAAGCCCCGGCTGGTCCGTCCACACTGAAAGGAGGATGCCGTTGGAAGGGTTGTAAAGAGACGCGGCCTCTCGCATTCCGGCCCCTTTTATACAGAAATTGTGGTCAAACCCCATGTTGCTGCGGACAATCTGCGTATCATTACTTTCTATGGCGTCACGGACAGGATGAGGCTTTCTGTAGTCAAACACAGTCCCATCCACAAGAATCGGTGACTCGATAACATCCGGGCCGTCAGTTCCGAGGAAAGAATCTGCATTGACATAAAGAATATAGTCCTTGCAGTCTCCGCTGCCTTCTCCCCCGAGATTGAAATACGGGTGATTGGAAATATTGACAGGACGGACTGCATCGGTTGTGGCCGTATAATCAATTTTCCATGCCCGCGACTGTGTCAATGTGTATGTCATATATATGTCCAGGTTCCCGGGAAACCCTTCTGCCCCGTCAGGATGGAGGCAATGGAATGTCAGCGAACTGTCAGTCCTGGCAACGAAATCCCAGACTACCGAATCCAGCCCCTTGAAACCACCATGAAGCATGCCTTTGCCGTTATGATTGGCGGAAAGCCGATATGTCCTGCCTCCATAAGTATAAGAAGCTCCGACTATCCGGTTGGCTACAGGTCCCACGACAGCACCGAGAAACCGCTCCCGCTTATAGTTCACATACTCGTCCAAAGTCCTGTGCCCAAGAACGACATCCACAGGATTGCCGTTTCTGTCCGGAACCGAAAGAGACACGACCCGACCGCCATAGTTTGTCGCCTGAAGGACAATGTCTCCGCAGGAAATAGTCCAAAGTCCTGTTTCCTTGCCGTCAATGACATCCGAAAAATCATCAGGACTGAGTTGAGCAGGCACAGAAGAACAGGATGCAAGAGCAAGACCTGCAAAACAAGATGCAACCACCGGCAGTATAACTGCGTATATCGCACTAAAGGCCATAATCTGACAACTTGAACAACTTGTCCTTAGACGGAGTTGACAGGAAGGTGCTGTTGCCGACAAGGTCAATTATTTCCGGGTTTACGGCTGCTGTTGCGGAACCCTTCAGCACAAGAACTGTCCATTTGCCTTTTTTCAATGCGGATACACTGTAAGGAGATCCCGAACTTGTCTCGTTCTTCTTCAATGTACCATCTGTTCCGATGACAAGGTCTGTGAAGTCATCTTCTCCATGCATTATCCGCAGGCTGTTGGAGGAAGCCGATGGAGCTACGCAGCCTATTACGACGCCACCTGTAGGGATGACTTGTGGCGTAGTGAAAGCATATTCCGCATTTCTCCCGTCGAACTTCATCATCAGCGACAAGTCGTAAGGGTCCAGTTTCACTCCGGAACGGACGATATTGTCCCTGAAAGTGATCTTCGATTCATAGTCATTGAGTATCAGATCTTCCGGTATATCGAAAATCTTGAAGCCGGACGGCTTGTAGTCGAGATTGAAGATGCAGTTTGAGACCTTGGCCTCAAGTTTTCCGCTGCCGTTGCCCCAAGAGATGAAACTTCTGCCGAAGTTCTCTATATAGGAATGGCTGATGCACTTGTCAATGATGAGATTCACATCAATGTCACCTTCTATCACGAAATCCCTGTTGGTCGTATCGAAATAGACTTGACTGAACTGATAGAACCCTGGACGTGCTATCTTCACGCCTACCGTCTCGGCAAAGTCTCCGGTCTGGCCGTCACCCACTCTCCATGTAAGTATATGGAAGTTGTTGATTATATGGCCGGCCCCTTCGGTATAAAGTCCGCAGCGAGTACCATAGACGAATGTATCGGAAATCTTGCAGTCACCGCAGCGTGGTCCTATGTATATTCCATAATTGTCATCGTTGGACGAAAGTCCCTGGATACTGATGTTGTCAAGCTTGGTGTCACTGCTGCCAGTTCCCTTGAAATCGTCACTGCAGCTGATTTCTATATGACGGCCCTTGCAGTAATAGACTGAAAGCTCTCGTAGCGTAACGAGCTGCTTGAGACCGTTCACCCAGATTCCTCTTTTCGTGTTCGTCGCATCAAAATGTCCACCATCAATGTATGAGAACTGCCTCAGACCGGCATCTTTTGTCTTCATCTCCGTAAAACCTATCATCAGAAGAGCTTCCAATGGTTTGCTGGATGTAATGTGGGCATTCTTGTCGAATACAAGATTTACATTCTTGGCATAGTCATACGGAGTTTTTATCGGCTCGGTCAGGTTATATGTTCCGGCCGGGAAATAGAGTGTACTGCCGTAAGCATCCTTGACGAGACGGTTGAGTTCTTTGCCTATTTCGCTTCCGTCGTTGCTGATTCCGTATTCGGTCACGACAATATAGCCATTGTCGGCCGGAGACTGTCCGTTCGACACATCAGCCTTCGCACAGGAAGGAAATGCGGAAAGAAGAGCTAAAACGGCAGCGGAAACCCGCAAGAATGATGTCTGGATATTCAGTGTCATACAAATTATGTTTTTATGAAATCTATAAAGGATCCTCTTTCTGAGGCAAGTTGTTGTTTTCGTTATTACCTATCTTTGTTTGGGTGTAGTGTAGTGTGGTACTATCTTTTTTGCAAAGATAAAATTTTCTTTTCTAATTCTCCAAAATTATTTGGATTTTTTGCAGCCATACCAAAAACATCAACACTAAAAGTAAAAAAAATCACAAAATTTATTTTGTTTTTAAAAATAAATCATACCTTTGTACCCAACTACACCACACCTGAGTTTCCGGGTGCTTAGGGAAGAAATTAATAAACACTATAAATATGAAAGGTGAAACTATCCGAACAGACGCTGCACTACACGGAACCTACTCATACCAGCCTCCTGTACTGACAGTCCTGACAATCTCTCCAGAAGCCGGCTTCGCCGCCAGCAACGAACAACAGTACAATAATGACTTTACCAACGACTGTTACACAGTTGATGGGGAGGGAGATACATTTGTATGGTAATTAACGAGAAACTGAATATGACAATGAACACCATAACTAAAGACTTCCGTCTATTATTTGCATCAGCACTCGCGATTGTTTCCTGCGCGAAGGAGATCTCGGAAACACCGACGGAGCCGGACGACAGCACTCCGGAATACACTACTATAACACTTACAGCCGCGCACCCAGTTATGACGGAAACTGGCGCAGCGGCACAAGAAAACGAGGGAACAGCTGAGATCTCGACCAAAACGACTATTGACGAAACGACTGGCAGCGTAAGGTGGAAAGTCGGAGACAGACTGAAGCTCGTCTGCGAAGACGGCTCAGACTTCACCACGGAAGCTCTTACAGATGCCGATCTCAAGGACGGCGGAAAGACGGCGACATTCAAGGCTACCGTCAAGGACGGAAAAGCCCTCAAATGGGCAGTCTATCCGTCCGACATTGTGACTTCGCTGAGTGACGGAAAGTTCTCAGTCACTGTTCCGCAGCTGCAGGACGGTAATTTCGAGCATGCCTCGATTGAGGCCGGAGAAATCGGAGAGGGCAACTCCATTGCCCTGAAAAATGTCTGTGCTCTTCTCAAGTTCACCGTAGCGAATGAGGGAGCCGCTAAGGTCTTCATCGGTGGCAACGGAGCTCCTCTTAACGGCAAGGCAACCATATCCAGTAAAATTCTCGGGGCCCCCTACACTTCCTCAGAGGATGTTCCTGACTACCAGCCTAATGTGGAAGTGAGAGTGAACGGCCCTGGCGATTACTACGCCGCAATTCTTCCTGCAAAGACAACAGGACTCTCGATGCAGATCTACTCCGCTGACAACACGCTCCTTGCCGAGAACATCTCCAGCAATGTCCTTGACGCACCGAGAAAGGCAATCAAGAATCTCGGAGAACTCCGCAGCACTCCGTTCCAGAACAAGAGGTTCGTCACTGAAAACGGAACTGGAGATGGCTCGTCATGGGAAAAAGCATGGTCGTTCCAGACACTTATAACGAAACTTAAGGGAGTCGCCCTAACCGACCATGTAATATTCATTACTGAAGGAAACATAAAGCCGACAACGGGCACCATACCATTAATAAACAATACAAAGTTCAAGATTTATGGCGGTTATCCAACAAATCTGACCGGCGTAACGACAACAGACCGCGACATTAACAAACACGCAACTGCTTTCGTCGGAAAAGACAGGAACGGAGAGAAAGACAACGCGCGACTCTTCGTCTACAATGAAAAGTCAACGGGAATAGAAACACTCTCAGTATGATTTGTATGCAGGCACTTGTCTATTGATTGGTGCGTCAAAAAATGTCTATTGTGTAAACTGCCGGTTCAACAACAACTATAAAGTTGGAAACGGAATAATGCGAATTGGCTCAACTAGCATCACATCCGCAAATGCTACCTTTGAGAGATGCGTATTCTCAAACAACACCGTCACAGGCGAATGTCTCATCAGAGTCTATACAAATGGAAAGTTGACACTCAAAGATTGCGATTTCACTGAGGCAAACACCATTCCAGGAGGCGCTATATGCAAAGCAAGCATCCCTACCGATGTTACAGACGGCGGAGGAAACAATCTGGCTAAGGACCAGAAATTGAAATAAAAAATCTCACATGGTTATATTTTCCATCCGAATCATCCAAATGGTCCGGATGGATTTTTATATAAAACGGCAGTTCATAATATTTTTTTAACTTTGCAGGCATTGTACACACCACCTCCAAGTAAAGTTAACTGATTATGGACATACACATTGACAAGAACTCTCTGATTCCCGTATATCGTCAGATTGTTAACGCGATAGAATCAATGATAGAGACAGGAGTTTTGAAGGAAGGGGATATCCTCCCGTCAATGAACGAACTCGCAGAGATGCTCGATATATCGAAAGAGACATCGAAAAAGGCATATATTGTGCTCCGGGACGAGGGAAAGATAGAATCGAAGCAGGGAAAGGGTTTCTATGTCAGGGCAGACGGTGGAGCGAAGAAACTGAAGGTGCTGGCGATATTCGACAAACTCAGCACATACAAGCAGATTCTTTTCAACTCAATGCTGGAGGCACTGGACAACAATGCGGAAATCACGATATGCCTGCATGAGCAGAACGTCGATATGCTCGAATATTTTCTGAACGAGAACCTCGACAACTTCGACTACTATGTAATCACCCCTCTCTTTCCACTTGACACATTGACACAGAAGAAAGTTTGCTCTCTTCTGAGGAAAATTCCCAACCGCAAGTTGCTCATGCTCGACAACTGGATGAGACAGATTCATGGAAACTACGGAGCGGTCTATCAGGACTGGGAGAGCGACACTGCCAAGGGGCTTTCCGAAGGTCTGGATACATTGAAAAATTACAAACGGATCAATGTGATAACTCTCCCGTCAAGCCTCTATTCAAAATTCATCCGCACAGGGGTCGAACGCTTTTGCGATGAAAACGGCATAAAGGTCAGATTCGCGGACAAGGTGAGCCGTGACACGGTACAAAAAGGCGAGGTTTATCTTCTCCTGGCCGGACAGTATGACTTGGATCTCATAGAGCTCGTTCGAATTGCCAAGGAGAAGAAACTTGAAGTCGGCAAGGACATAGGTCTGATTTCCTACAACGAGTCGCCCCTCTGCGAGATTATCCTCAACGGTCTCACCACAGTATCCACCGATTTCGTACAGATGGGACGCCTCGCCGGCGAGATGATTCTCAGTCACACCATGACCAAGCGCCACTGCGATTTCCGTATGACCCGCCGCGCATCATTCTAGACAATCATTCTTGAGCCTTTGGTTTCAACGACCGTCTCAATATAACTGATTTTTCGTATTTTTGTCTTCTGTTGTAATAATTTACTGATATGGCATCATACAGACTAATACCTTACGGGATTTCCGACTTCGCTCAGGTTCGCAGGGAAGACAAGTATTATGCGGACAAGACAATGTATCTCCCGAAAATGGAGACTGCCGGAAACTTCCTTTTCTTCATCAGGCCGAGACGCTTCGGAAAGAGCCTCTTCCTGTCAATGATGAGATACTATTACGACATTCTGGAAAAAGACAATTTCAGCAGTCTGTATTCGGGACTTTGGATAGAACAAAATCCGACGCCCCTTATGGGAGAGTTCCAGGTGCTGTATCTGGACTTTTCCAGGGTAGGTGGGAACATAGATACTTTGTCGCAGAACTTCGATGTCTATTGCAGCGCCGTTGCTGAGGACTTCGCGAGAAGATATGAGGCTTTCTATCCGCCTGAGTATCTGTCAGAAGTTCTCAAACAGAAGACTTTTGTCGGCAAATTGAACGTCATTGACCTCTATGCCAAGAGAATGAAGCGAAAGCTCTACCTGATCGTCGATGAGTACGACAATTTCACAAACGTGGTGCTCAACGTCAAGGGAGAACAGGTATATCATGCAATGACACACGCCGAGGGATTCTACGGGAGCGTTTTCAAGCAGTATAAGGGAATGTTCGACCGCATTCTCATGATGGGAGTAAGTCCTGTCACTATGGATGACGTGACGAGCGGCTATAACATCGCAACTTCGCTCACCCTTGACCCTGATTTCAACATGATGCTTGGATTCAGCGAGACAGAGGTGAGGGAGATGATCCGGTACTATCAGAGTGTTGATGCACTCAAGGCAGATGAGGACGCGCTGATTGCAGAGATGAAACCATGGTATGACGGGTACTGCTTTTCTGCGAAGTCCCTTAACACAGACCCTAAGATGTACAATACCGACATGGTCAGTTACTATCTTCGCCACTACATCAGCCGCGGGGAGGCCCCAGAAGAAATGCTGGACCGCAACACAGCGACTGACTACAACAAACTCGACAAACTCATCCGTCTCGACCAATTGGACGGAAACCGCAAGAGCGTACTTCTGGAGGTTGCGCAGAACGGTTTCACTCTCGGTGAAGTTCAAGCGTCTTTCCCTGCACACAGACTGATTGAACCGGACATGTTCAAGAGCCTGCTTTACTACTATGGCCTGCTGACAATCGGAGGCACACGCGGAGTGAACACTATATTGAGCATCCCGAACAATAATGTCCGCAAACAGTTCTACGAGTACCTTGTTATCGAATACAACAAGATACTTCAAGTCAATATGTCGAAACTGTATGAAACATTCGATGCTGCAGCCCTCGACGGAGACTGGCGTCCGATGATGGAATACATCTGTCAGCAGTACCACGACACCACCTCAGTACGCAGCCTCATAGAGGGAGAGAGAAACATTCAGGGGTTCATGACGGCGTATTTCAGCCTCAATCCTTATTATCTCACTAATCCCGAAGTTGAACTAAACCACGGATACTGCGACTTCTTCATGATGCCGGACTTCAACCGCTGCTCCACGACAGCACACGCCTACATAGTCGAACTGAAATATCTCAAGCCAAATGCGACAGAGGAAGAAGCACGGAAGCAGTGGTTCGAGGCCGAGGGGCAAATCAGAGGCTATGCCTACGGAAAAGCAGTAAGGAATCTTAGCGGGAAGGCAACGCTACATCTGATTGTGGTACAAATAAAAGGATACAACCTCTATCGCATGGAAGAGGTGAGATAGTTTCCAATAAAAATACTTGAATATTTAGGTGTGGTATAGTGTGGTGTTTTCAAAAAGTTTTGTAACTTTGCACTACTATTCAAGCCGTCATTGTATGACGACAAAACAAAATACCACATCTGATGAAAAGAAACACTGCAAGGAAAGAAGCAGGATGGGTCAAATGGGAGGTTCTGCTCCTGTTGTGGATGGCTTACCTGCTCAACCAAGGAGACCGCCAAGTATTCAACACCGTGCTTCCGTCGATACGCGAAGCACTGAATCTCACCGACACATCCGTAGGCCTCATAGCGACGCTGTTCAACTTGTTCTACGCATTCATGGTACCGCTCGGAGGATGGATGGGGGACCGTTTCAGCCGCAAATGGGTGGTAACCTTCTCCATTCTGTTCTGGAGCGCCGCGACAATGTTCACAGGAATTGCCAACAGTGTCATTATGCTCGTAATCACGCGTAGTATTGCGACCGGCGGTGGAGAGGCGTTTTTCGGCCCGGCCAACTATTCCTTGCTCGGACAATATCACACGGACACTCGTGCCCGGGCAATGTCCATCCATCAGACAGCCTATTATATAGGGGTAATTCTTGCCGGATGGCTCGCCGGATTCATCGCAGACAAATTCGATATGCTTCATCCGGGTGAAGGATGGAAATATTCCTTCATTCTCTTCGGCGCAGCCGGAATAGTCTGGGGACTGCTGATGGCGTTCAGACTTAAAGACAAGCCGCTCAGTGAAGAAGAGATAAAGAGCCGGGAAGAAAACAAGCCTGGCATACTGGATGGATTCAGGACAGTGTTCACTACCCCTACTGCCGCATTTCTGACTTTAGGCTTTTCAGGCCTCATCTTCGTAATAACCGGCTACATGACATGGATGCCGGCCTATCTCCAGGACGAATGCGGTCTCAGTCAGGCCTCTGCAGGTTTCAACTCAATGTTCTGGACCTACGTGGCAGCATTCGCAGGTGTGCTACTGGCAGGTTCCCTATCCGACAGGCTCGCAGCACGTTCACCTGAACAAAGGATGGTGCTTCAGGCCTTAGGACTGATTCTCGGCGCAGTTCCTCTCTTCGTAATCGGACACAGTGCCACACTTTGGACCCTATACGCATGCTTCGCCGGATGGGGATTCTTCCGTGCAGTGTTCGACGCGAACACCTACGCCGTACTATATGACGTGACTCCTCCCCACCTGCACGCTTCATGCTCAAGCGCAATGATCACCACCGGGTTTGCCGTCGGTGCGCTCGCTCCGGTCGTTCTCGGAGCTCTGAAGGACAGTCTTGGAAGCCTGCAGGAGACATTTCCGATACTCGCCGCAATTTGGCTTGTGTGCGGAATCATAATGCTGGTCGTGGCTTTCAAACTCTACAGGAAAGACTACGACAAGAACAAGGGAAACCGCTGAACTTGCCGCTTACAACAGGGCTGATGCCCACACCAGAAAAACGCTACTAAATAATAATCAAGATGGATTTATCAGAAAAGATACGGAAACCACGTGCAGGACTGCTGCTGATTGCATCTCCCCGTTTCAAGAACATTTCCGGCCCGAAAAAGGGTTCATACGGACAGAAGAAGGACGCTGTCGCCAAGCATATCCTCTCAACCCTCGATTTCCTTGATTTTCGCATGGATAAGGTTTCTTCGTGACTGTCCCGATATTCCTATTCTCTTCACAAACATCGCAAAAGAGAGAATGGCATTCGAAACGACATTGGACGAGGACGATTTCGTGGAATACCTGTGCAGCGGCACTCTAGTCGGATCTCTTGAAGCCTCAGGTTCCATCAGGCGCAGCCATAGAAAAGGGGTGAAGATTGTTATGGGCACGAGACCCCAGATTACGGAAGAGATACGATCCTTCTCTCGCGCCGCTTATGCAAGAACAGTACTCCGGAACTCAAATGTAGGCCTTATGGCAAACATGAACGAGGCCATGTGGTCAACCTACATTGACAATTACGACTTATTCACGAAGATAGGGCCTGAAATTCACTACCTTCCATCGTCAGACTACAAGGAAACGCTTGATTCACTGACGGATAAGGAAGTAACGGAATATGCCGACAGCCTCACTGGACGCTACCGGATGATGGATGATGTAGAGAAGGAAAAGTTCATAGGCTGCGTCAGGGCTTCGCTGGCGCTGAAGAAAATGGCACAAGAGCGGGACATTGATGTCATGGTATATAATGACATTGATCCATCTACTTTCAAAGTGAGCGGATGCCGCGCAGGCTTCTATCATGACTGGTTCAATGAGAATCTTTCTGTGCTCGTACCGGAAGCGGACATGGGCGCAGGACTTGCCACTTACGTCCTGAAACTGATTTCAAAGGGTCACGTGAACTTCATCGAACCTTTCCACATAGAGGATGACTTCGGGACATTTGCAGGAGGCCATGCGGGCCCCAACGACCACACCGACACTAAATGGCAGGACAATGTATTGATTGCCAAAGATGTACGTTTTGCCAAGACGAAATACAAATATGCCGGAGCACCATTCGGCTGGTACCGCTTCAGTCCGGGCAAGAAGACAGTGACGGGCATCTTCGAGGAAGACGGACACTACAAGATGGTCTGCTTTATGGCAGAGTCTCTTCCCGGAGACCATATTCTCGCAACCTACTCTCACAGCATATTCCGGCCAGAGGTTCCTGTCAAAGATCTGTTTGAACGGATTCTGAAAATCGGCGTTACACAGCACTACGCCATTACTGACGGGGACTGGAGAAAAGAACTCGGTGAGTTCGCCGAAATCATGGGATTCGAATTCTACGATATACGATAGTCATATGCCACCAAAATATTTCGGAATCATAAGGATATACCATTCAAAACAAGATTTAACACATTAAAATACAGGAATATATGAGTTTTATGTACAACCCGTTTCCGTTCGATGATCCTAAACCGGTGAACCGTCCGGAACTTTCAGAAAAGACAATTTCATCAATCACGGATGGTGGAACGCCAGCTGTGGCGAAGAAGTTTGCGGCACCGGTAATCGAAAAGGCACGCACAGAAAACCAGATCATAGCATTCGACGGATATACCACCTCCGACTGGACCGTTTTCATCAATCTGCTCGCACGTGAATGCGCCGCAGCCGGGATTGAATTCGAAAGTGTCGATGCCAATGCAGAGTGCTTCAAGAGCGGAAAGGAAATCGACGCAATGATAGATCCGCTGCTCATATGGGACAAGAAAATCGACCCTACACTGCTCTACGGAAAGATTTACAAAGGCGGATACGAAGGAATGCTTGACGAACAGAAAACACAGGCATTCGAGGAAAAAGTGACCACACTCAAGAATGGTGCAGGCAAGGTCATCGCAGTCTATGGTTACGGAACATTGATTCCGCGCTTCAGGTCCCTCTATGACACCAAATGTTTCTTTGACCTTACACCGAAGACATCCATTCTCAGAATACGCCGCGGAGAGTATGTTAATATCGGAAAGAAGCGTCCTGACATCATCAACCGAGTTATCCGCCGCTGCTACTACTGCGACTTCGAGATGGCAGTCTGCAGCCGGCGCGAACTCCTTCAGAACAATGTTCCTGATTTCTGGTTCCTCAGCGATGATCCTCAAAACATTCAGATGATGACTTACGAGGCCTTCGCAGATATCTGCGCCCAACTCGTGAAATATCCGTTCCGTGCCAAACCATGCTACATCGAAGGCGTGTGGGGAGGCTCCTACATGAAGAGACACCGTAATCTCCCTGAGCAGATGCGCAACGCAGCGTGGGTTTTCGACTTCATACCGATGGAGGTCAGCGTAGTCGTAGAGGCCGGTTCCAAAAAACTTGACATAAACTTCTGCTCATTTGTCTGCCGCGAGGGTGAGAGTCTCATGAGCAAGGATGCCGTAGAGAAATTCCACGGATATTTCCCGATCCGATTCAATTACGATGACAGTTACCACTCGACTGGAAACATGTCCATCCAGTGTCACTCGGGCTCAGCCTACAACCGTGAACATTACGGAGAATTCGGCCGACAGGACGAGAGTTATTATGTGTGCGTAACCGGACACGATGCCAAGACATTCATCGGCTTCCGTGACGATGCGGACATTCCTCAGTTCTTCCGCGAAATAGAGGCTGCCGACACGAAGCACACTCCATGCGACTATATGAAATATGTCAGCTATGAGGAGTCCAAACCGGGCCTTCAGGTAATGCTTCCGGCCGGAACAATCCACTCCAGCGGACGCAACCAGGTGATTCTCGAAATAGGCTCTCTCACCATCGGTTCCTACACGTACAAGATGTATGACTATCTCCGCCTGGACTTCGACGGGAAGCAAAGGCCTATCCACACCCGTCTCGGAGAAGAAAATGTAGCACAGAACCGCCGCACGTCCGTAATTCACGATCCCAATAGCCCTGACTACATCGTACAGAAGCCACGTGTCACAGAATCCGGCGACGGCTGGAAAGAGCTGATTCTCGGTGAGAACCAACAGCTGTACTTCAGTCTGAGACGTCTGGACTTTGAAAAAGAGTGCCCTCAGGATACAAAGGGTGAAAGATTCCATGTGCTTGCTCTTGTCGATGGCGACCACGTACGTGTGCGCAGCAAGGCACATCCGGAGAGGTTTTATGACATGGACTACCTCGACATAGTGTGCGTACCTGCCGATATGGGAGAATATGTGATTGAAAATCTCGGCAAGGAACCGGTGATGGTCCACAAGACCATGCTGCGTGATGGTTATCAGGATGTCGTTCTTTAGAAATTATGTTGAAGGATATTCTGCTCCTTGACGTCGGCGGTACTTTCATAAAGTGCTCCGACGGACGGGAAATTCCGATAAACTCCGATGGCAGCCGCGAAGAGATCTCCGGATCCTTCGCGGAGGCTGTCGGTGCTTTCATTGATAATACCGCACGCACAGATAATGTCGGAATCGCCGTGGCAATTCCGGGGCCGTTCGATTACGAAAGGGGCATATTCCTTATGAAGCATAAGTTTGCCGCCGTTTATGGGGAGAATTTCCGTGACATAGCAGGAATACCGTCCGGCATAGAATTGCGTTTCACCCACGACGTGAACTGCATGCTTTCCGGTGAGATGCACTACGGAAATGGACGAGGATACTCACGGGTAGCGTTAGTTACACTCGGAACAGGTCTGGGATTCGCGATGTCCATAGACGGGCATATTCTCAAGAATGAGACCGGCTCCCCTCTTGTCAGCATATTCAGCATACCTTATCGTGAAGGTATATTGGAAGATTATGCCTCAAAACGCGGGTTCATAAGAGAATTCGAAAGACTCGGAGGAACGGGAGCCGCCACTGTCAAGGATATAGCGTCTCTTGCCACTCATGGCGATGATCTGGCTCTCGCGACATTCCGGGAAGTCGGGACAACCATTGGCAAAGCCATATCTCCTATCATTGAAAAGTACCAGATAGAATGCCTGCTTCTCGGAGGACAGATTTCCCGTTCTTTCTGTTTTATGGAGAATGCTCTGCGCGAAAGTCTCTGCAACACGAAAAGCATCAAACTGATTTCTCCGATTTCAGACTTCGACAATGCCACGTTCAACGGACTGAGGAGCATGTTTTAGAAAATACTTACATTTGACCTGAGTCAAACGGACCAACTGACACATAACACACTACAATATGACAAAAAGAGCATTGACATTGGCAACAATTGCCGTCCTTACGGCTGGATGCGCGAAAAACGAAATAAGTATTGAACGACACGACGGATATACTATAGTGTCACAAACGCGTGGGCCCGAACTCGGCTACAGCGAGACTTCCGGGGTCATCATACTGAATATCGACGGATTTGCGTTCAAGGACCTTGACAAGGACGGCGAACTTGACATATATGAAGACTGGCGCAGGCCGGTCTCCGAACGTGCAGAAGATTTGGCTGCGCAGTTGCCGATAGAGCGAATATGCGGACTGATGCTGTATTCCAGCGCGGTCGATGCTATGACGGCAGAACTTACAACGAAGCAAGCAGGTTATCTCAAGGACGACTACATCAGACATATGCTGGTAAGAAATATCGCAGATGCCGCAACTGGAGCAGCATGGTCCAATAAAGTGCAGGCATTCTGTGAGGCAGAGCCGTTCGGCATCCCGTCGAACAACTCCAGCGACCCGAGGAATTACACCAACGGACAGGCCAATACAAACACCTATCAGCCGGAACCTGACGGAGAATTCGATCCTGACGGGACAAGCAAGATTTCACTTTGGCCTCGTGAAGTAGGAATGGCCGCCACTTTCGATCCGATGATAGCACGCAGACATGGCGAAATAGTATCAACGGAATATCGTGCACTCGGTATCACCACAGCACTGTCGCCACAGGCCGATCTTTCTACTGACCCCCGCTGGAGACGGTTCTACGGCACATTCAGCGAAAGTCCTGAACTGAACCGCGACATTGTGCGTGAATACTGCGATGCATTCCAGACAACTCCGGAAAGTAAAGACGGATGGGGAACCCATTCAGTCAACTGCATGGTCAAGCACTGGCCGGGAGGAGGAACTGGAGAAGGTGGCCGTGACGCCCATTTCGGCACAGGAAAATATGCCGTCTATCCGGGAAACAATCTGGCACAGAATCTCATTCCATTTGTCGATGGAGCATTCAATCTCCGCAACGGGACGAAGATGGCGTCGGCCGTGATGCCATATTACACGATTTCCTACGGTCAGGACCCTTCCGGAGAGAATGTCGGCAACGGATTCAGCCACTATATCATTCAGGAACTCCTTCGCGACAAGTATCACTATGAAGGAGTGGTCTGCACCGACTGGGGTATTGTCAATGATTACTATAAAGTCTATGAACACAGTGGAACTCCGTGGGGCATGGAGACACAATCCCCTGCCGAGAAAAGACTCAAATGCTTCGAAGCCGGGGTTGACCAGCTGGGAGGCGCATCGGACAATGCCATAAGCCTGGAGGCATATAAACTGTGGGAAGAAAAATACGGAAAAGAGAGTGCGAGGAAGCGATTCGAAGAGTCCGCCGTACGTCTTCTCACAAATATATTCCGTGTAGGCGTATTTGAGAATCCATATGTCGATCCGCAAAATGCTGCTGACGTGGTGGGATGCCATGAATATGTGGCGGCAGGCTATGAGGCCCAGCTCAAGTCCATAGTCATGCTGAAGAATCACGGACACACACTGCCTATGAAGAGCGGGGCGAAAGTATGGCAGCCTATACGTCACGTTGCAGCAGGTCTGACTCATTGGCAGAAGGAGACAATGCCTTATGACGAATATCCGATCGGCAAACAGCTGCTCAGCAAATACTTCGAAATTGCAGATTCTCCGGAGGATGCAGACTTCGCTGTCGTTTACATAAAAAGCCCGATAGGTCATTGGGGCTACGTTCTTCCGAATGAGGAATACCCGGAAGGACACTATCAGCCTATAAGCCTGCAATATAAGGCTTATACGGCAGACTATGCGAGAGAAAAGAGCATTGCCGGAGATCAGAATGAAACTGTTTCCAACCGTTCGTACAAAGGGTTCACGGAAAACACTTCAAATGAAGGAGATATGCGTCTGGTGCTCGACACCAAGGCGGCAATGGGAGACAAACCGGTGATCGTGGTAGTTGCCTGTGACCGTCCGTTCGTCCCTGCCGAGATTGAACCGGCCGCAGATGCTCTTCTTCTCACTTTCGGAGTATCAAACAACGCGCTCTTGGACATAATCAGCGGCCATTTCGAGCCATCCGGCCTCCTTCCGTTGCAGCTGCCGGCCAACATGAAGACCGTCGAAGAGCAGTGTGAGGACGTTCCTTTCGATATGGAATGCTACCATGATGCCGACAACAACACCTACGACTTCGCTTTCGGCCTCAACTGGAATGGTGTCATATCAGACTCCAGAGTAAAGACCTACGGGAAGCACTGATTATCAGTCAGTTCCTGTCAGATTATTGTGCCACGGCGAGGGCGGCGAGCTTCTCGAAGACCTTGTCCTGCGGAGCATCTTTCAGGATGACGCGTTTCTCGCGGTCGAGAAGGTAGAGGGACGGGATAGCGCGGACATTGTAGATCTGGTCCATGCGGATGATGTAATTATGGTCATAGCCGCTTATCCACTCCTCAGGATATTCCGCTGCGAACGCCCGCCATTTGTCGAGTTCCTGGTCAATGTAGATGTTCACGACTTTCAGTCTGCCTGTCTTCTCCAATTCTGCTATCTCAGGATTCTGCTCTATCATCTGAGTTATTTCCTTGCAATTCGGGCAACCCGGGTTGGAGAAGAAAAGCAGGGTGTAGTCCGCATTGACACTGTAAAGCGTCCTTACTTTTCCATTGAGGCTCTTGAACGAGAAATCCGCAGCCTTGGTCCCAATACGGTTCAGGGCGCACATGGATGCATCATAGCCGTAGGCCGGACGCATGTTCTCGTCCACCATATCTGATTTCGCAAGTCCCTGGACATAAGGAAGATAGAACTCCTCATTCCTCAGCGGTGAATTAGGATCATAGAGATACTTGTTCACGAACTTGGTGATGACTTCGAACACATTTGACGAAGTGTCACGTCTTTCACAAGCCTCCGCAGCATTAAAAAGGGAGGAAACAGACTTGAGCGCCGCATCCGTCGGAGCGTTCCACAGAAGCGCCGCATAGATCCCGAACTGCTTCTCCACATCATCCACGCTTATCCCCTGCACATGTGAAGAATCGCATAGACCGGTCAATGATTGTGAGAAAAGTCCGTCCCAGAAATGGCTCATTATGTAGGACAACCTCTCTTCAGGCTCGGTTATCATCCCCGGCACCTTGAGTTCCGGAAACGGTACGGAAGAGGGCTGCTGCGGAGCCTTCTTGGCATTGTTCCCGTTACCGCAGGACAATGCGCACAATACCGTCACCACGGCAGCTATGTATCTCATTCTAACCATTTTCCGCTATTTTTGCCTCAGAGACATTGATCATGAAGTCACCCATCTTCTCGAGTTCTGCGACAATGTCCATATAGAACACGCCCACCTGATAATTGTAGGATGAATTCTCCTCGATATTGATGATGTGCTCTTCTCTCAATGTGTTGCGGCATTCATTGATATTGTACTCCGCATCCTGAGCATTGGTGATGTCCTTGAGGCTTGTATATGGAGCTTTGAGGTTGTTCGTCATCGCCTTGAATGCGTCATCGAGCAAGTCGCACATTCTGCCGAGCCTCTTGAGCTGCTGCTCATCGAAAGACAGTCCGTGCTCATTTCTCCTGGCCAATATGCGGCCGATAGCGTCTCCAGAGTCACCTATGCTCTCCAGTTCCCCGATAATCTTGTACATTCCGTTTATGCGGACTGCTGAAGAAGAGGAAATCTCACCTTTGGACACTTCATTGAGATAATCCGCTATTTCATATTCGATTCTGTCGGTAATTGCCTCATATTTGATGAGCTTCTCTCTCAATTCCCCGAACTTGACAGGGTCCTTCTCGTTTATCGCCTGGCGCATGTAGCCGAAGCCGTTGTAGCAGATTTCAGAGAAATGCACGATTTCCTGCTCTGCCTCATCGAGGGACAGCTCCGCAGTAGAAAGAGGACCGCCCTGGATGTATTTGAGCCTGAACACCTCTTTTTCCGCCTTCTGAGGAATAATCCACGACACGATTTTCTCTATCTGAGGGATGAACCATATCAATATCATCGTATTGGTGATGTTGAACAAGGTATGCATCGTCGTGACACTGTACAGCAGCGAAGATTTGATGGCATCCGCATTGGCCGCGTCAGTGAGGTCAGCGGTATTAGGATCCGGCCAGCCGCAGGAACTGATGATGAAGCCGATAAGTTTCAGGAACCACGGGAACACGCACAGCACCCACACTACACCGAACACATTGAACACCGTATGCGCCATGGCGGCCCGCTTGGACGTGGTGTTTCCCACGGATGCAGCGACATTGGCAGCGATGGTGGTGCCGATGTTTTCACCGAGGATCATGGCTGCCGCGAGTTTGAACGGAATGACTCCCGTAGTGATGAGCAGCATGATTATGGCCATCGTGGCAGCGGAAGACTGGAAACAGATGGTCATCACCGTACCTATGAGCAGGAACAGGAGCACTGACGCGTTAACCGGTCCGAGATGCAGATTCGTAAGTGCCTGCAGGCCGCTCAGGTCAATGTTGTCGAGCAATATGCCGGACGTTTCCTTGAGTTTCGCGAAGCCGACGAAGAAAAGAGCGAAGCCGATGATGATCTCACCGAGGTCCTTGACTCTCTTGTTCTTCTTGTTCAGCATCATCACGAAGCCTATCGCAATCAGCGGAAAAGAAATGGTGGAAATGTCATAGGAGAAGCCGAAGATGGCCATTATCCAGGAGGTTACGGTCGTACCGATATTCGCTCCCATTATGACGCCTATCGCCTGTGCCAATGTAAGGAGACCGGCATTGACGAAACTGACGACCATGATCGTGGTGGCAGTGGAAGACTGTATGGCGGCTGTAACGCCGATACCAGTCACGAGTCTCTTGAAAGCATTGGAAGTCATGGATGCGAGGAAGGAACGTAGTCCGTCACCCGCCACTTTCTGCAAGCCCACACTAAGAAGTCCCAGGCCGAAAAGGAAAAGCGTTACTGCCCCTGCGAGGGTCAGAAATTGAAACATCAACTGCATATTATTGCGGTATAGAAGTTTTAATACTTTGTTAAATCACACAAAATTATAAAAAATAGTTAGATTTGCCTTTGAGAATTCTAAATAAATATGAAGTCGTATCTGCTGAAAACCATAACGCTGACTATTATTTGCTTTTCAATCTGGCAAATCCAGGCTTCCGCCCAGTTTTCTTCAAGTGGAGAAGACCCTGGCCGTGTAAGGTGGAACTATATGTATTCGCCTCATTACAAGCTGATCTATCCCCGCGGACTGGATTCATTGGCAACAGTTTACGGCACATTGATGGAAAAATACCGGATGAGCGAAAGCCTGTCTTCGGGACTCGTCCCCGGTGAAGGATACAGAAAGCGCACACAGGTCATACTCCATCCTTTCCACGGAGTTTCCAACGGTTCTGTCACCTGGGCTCCGAAACGTGTGGACCTGTTCGCTCTGCCTGACGCCTATAATCCCGGTCCTATGCCATGGGAAAAATCCCTTGCCGTCCACGAAAGCAGACACCTTGCGCAGATGCAGTTCGGTTACAAGGGATGGCTCAAGCCATTGACCTATATACTGGGCGATATGGCTGTGGGCGCATACTCGGCTCTCTGGCCGAGCACCTGGCTGTTAGAAGGCGATGCGGTAGTTGCCGAGACTGCTCTGACCCGATATGGCAGAGGACGTTCCGCCGACTTTCTAAACTATTATATGATGGCATTTGACGAGGGCGACATGCGGAACTGGTACAAATGGAGATATGGCTCATACAGGTTCTATGCTCCGGACCATTACGCGCTCGGCTATATGACCATAGCAGGCGTAAGATACTTCTACGGGGAGCCGCTTTTCACAGACAAGTACTTCGAGAGAATCTCCCGCAACCCGCTCCGGTTTTTCAATACCCAGAAGACAGTCCGCCAGATTACCGGGCACAAGTTCAAGGACTCCTGGAACAGGATAACTGACGGATTCCACGAAATGTGGCAGCAGGAGGCGGAACTGAGAAAGCCTTTCACGCAGTCGGAAAGGATACAGGATGAGGGAAAATGGTTCAGCAAGATGTCAGGAGGCGTGGTCGTGGACGGAGAGCTGTACGGAATCGCTTCCGGTATCGCCGAAGCTTCGTCTCTCATAAAGCTGGATCCTGACACTCAGGCACTTACAAGACTCAGAGCTTTTTCTTCATATTCCAGCGCCCTGAAATACGGTGACGGAAAACTATGGTGGAGCGAATCGGTTCCTGACCCGAGATGGTCTCTTAAGATGACTTCAAGAATCCGATACTACGACATTGACAAGGGCAAGACCGGCACTCTGACGAAAAAAAGACGCCTTTTCAACCCGGAACCCGCTCCGGACGGATCCACGATATGCGCAGTGCAATATCCGGTCAAGGGAGGCACATCCATTGTCCTGATAGACCCTGCTGACGGAAAAATTCTGAGGAAAAGGTCAATGCCGGACTCGCTCCAGGCTGTCGAAGTCTGCTTCCACGGCAACTCCATCGTTTTCAACACCGTCTCGGAGGCCGGCTCAGGTATTTTTTCTGTCAATGCTGACCTTTCCGGTGACCTGGAATGCCTCTGTGCACCGCTTCCTGTAAGCATCGGCAATCTACGGACCTGTGACGGAGAAATCTGGTTTTCGTCTGACAGGGACGGGACACGGGAACTTTACAGCATGAATACTGACAGCCGCGTCATCCGTCAGCACACGTCACTCCCCTACGGCGGAGAAAACTTCATCATTGACAAAGACAAGATATATTTCGCTTCGCTCAGCCGAGAGGGCAAACTTATGCACCGTGCCGACAGAGATGAGGGCAATCAGGTGGATTTCAGAGATATACATCACTACCGGGTAGCTGACACATTGACCTCGCAGGAAAAGAGGCTCGCAGCAGCGAAAGGCATGGAATGGGCGGACTCTCTCACTGGTTTCACGACGGATTTCTCGCAGCCAAAGAAATATGTGAAGGCTGCCAATGTTCTAAGATTCCATTCCTGGGCTCCTGTCTATTTCAATTATGACAATGTCAGGAGTCTCAGTGGCGACTTCAATTATGAGACGGCATCCGTGGGAGCGACTGCGCTTTTCCAGAACAGTCTGGGCACTGCCTGGGGTTCGGTGGGCTATTCGTTCCACAATGACCCTTACTCCTATGTCTATGATGACGGTTCACACAAATACAGGCATTCCGGCCATATTCTGTTCACTTACAGCGGATTGTATCCTGTTTTCGAGTTCTCGGCTGATTTCAATGACAGGGCAGCTGTCCAATATCAGAGAAGGAAGGCCGTTTCCGGTTCTTATCATGCGGAATCCGTCACCGGTACTCTTCTGAACACGCCGTCTCTGAAAGGGAGCGTGAAGGTTTATGTTCCGCTGAGTTTTTCGTCCGGCGGATGGAGCCGCGGACTTATTCCACAGGTCAGATACACGATTTGTAACGACCTGTATGACAAGTCATTGACCACTGTAAGTTTCGACGGAAACTTCAGCGGGACCAAGATTCCGCACGTTGTCGGCTATGAAAGCGGGGACAATGTATATATGCAGACGGTCCATGCTTCTATACGCGGTTATTCGGTGCGAAATGTTCCGTCATCCGGCACTTATCCGCGTTACGGCATCGGCGCAGAAGCGGGGTATTCGGCGAGGATAAGGCTGAGTGACATGTTCTCGTCATCTGCCTATTTCTACGGATATGGCTATCTTCCTGGCTTTACATTGACCCAGGGCCTCAAACTCACGGCGAAATACCAGCACCAGTTCGAGGCTGGAGTGAGACGGGAGAACTCGATTTCGATGGTTCCTCGTGGATTTTCCGGCTCTGATGCCGAATACTTCATCCGCAACGTTTCTCGTAACCACTTGAAACTCACGGCTGATTACGCTATTCCGATATGGGTAGGAGACATTTCCTGGCTCTCCCCTGTCGCCTACATAAAGAACTTTGAGATCACTCCTCATTTCGACTGGATGGTGTTCTCTTCCGGCAAGAGCATCGCTGACAACGGGCTGTTCAGCGCCGGTGCGAGCATTGTGGCGAAACTTGCCAATCTTCTCTGGGTTCCTTTCGACTGCAGCATCGGTATTTCTGCGGACTGGAACGGCGGGCCGGCCTTCAATAAAATGAAAAAAAGTGGCTGCCATATCGACAACCACTATATAGGATTGGTATTCAATATCGACTTATAGCCGGTATAAGAACCGCTTATCTCTATGATAAGACAGGCTTGATGACACCGAAAATGATATAATCTATCAGAAGGGTAACGAAGATATTGAATGTCTGAGCTGTAAGGAATACTTTCAGCGGAACTCTGTTCTCTTTTCCCAAGATGTCTTTCAGTCTGGTCTCCAGACCAATGCAGACAAATGCTATACTGAACAATGTGTTTTGGAATCCTTTGGTTACCTTGCCGACTGCTTTGGCTGTTTCAGGAGAAAGAAGGAAGCTGAACACAAGTGACGCCAAAATCATACCTATCACGAATTTAGGGAAACGCTCCCAGATGACGCCGGCGGTAGGTCTTGTCTCATGATTGGTTCCCTTGTATGCCCACATCATTGAAATAAAGAAGGCTGCGAGGCCGAGAAGGACGTTCTGAGAAGACTTGACAATGATGGCTGTCTGTCCGGCTGCAGGGTCGTCAACGAGTGTTCCTGCGGCGGCGACTGCGCCTGTCGTGTCAATGGTACCGCCGATCCATGCTCCTGCTACTTCTGGTGACAGATTCATCAGTTCGGCAAGCCACGGAAGCAGATACATCATCGGGATAGCGATAATCAGCACGAGGGACACCACGTAAGAAAGTTTCTTGTTGTCTCCTTTGATGACTCCGCAGGTGGCGATGGCAGCCGATACTCCGCAGATGGAAACCGCGCTGGACAGCATTGTTCCCATTTCCGGATCCACATTCATCTTCTTTCCTACCCAGAAGCAGAAATACCACACTGTGAATACGACTATCAATGACTGGGCAAGTCCGTATGCGCCTGATTTCATCATCTCTCCGAACAGGATGGTGGAACCCAGGCAGATGATGCCCACTTTGATATAGAATTCGCTGTTTACAGCTGTCTTAAGCCATTTCGGAAGGGTAAAGCAGTTGTTCAGGATCAATCCGTATATCACGGCGAAGAACACTGACTCGAATCCCCATTTCTTGGTAACCGGAATGTTTGCCGTAATCTGTGCAAGCAATGTGATCGCGAAAATGAACAGCAGAGAAACAAATGTTCCTTTAAGAGGTTTCCTCAATGCTGCCAATGTTACATATGTCAGCAGAAGTACGAAGCCGAACATATAAAGTGCGCCTACCCAGTCTGTTGCAGATGCCAGGTTCTTAGGCATAGACGGCATTGCGCTTGGGAAAATACAAGCCAGAGCGAGCACGGCAGCTCCCACGAAGACAATTATCCAATCCTCGGTTGTGAATTGTTTAAGCCAATTTTTCATCAGTGTTGATTTAGATTTCAGTATTTTTTCGGCAGGTGTCGCCAAAAATCCTCCAAATATAGTAATTTTGTTGCAGAAAACTTAATTTGATTTTCCTATGGCCAACATATCGATAACTGCAGTATGCCAGAAATGCGGCTCTACATCAGAAATAAATTACTATCAGAATATCAATGTACAGGACTCACCTGAGCTGAAGAGCCAAGTCAAGGACGGCTCTCTTTTCCTGTGGACCTGCAGCAAATGCGGAAGCGTAAATCTGATACCTTTCCCGGTGCTGTACCACGACCCTGACGAAAAACTGATGATATGGTACACGCCCGAAAGCATGTCAGACGCAGAGAAAGCCCTGATTGACAAGCAGATAAATACCATCACTGAGCAGATTCTCTCTGACAGCAATGGAGAAATCCTTCGCGGCTACACATTGAGAAGAGTGAAGGAAGTCGGCGAACTTATAGAGAAGGTCAATATCTTCGACGCGGGACTTGATGATGTCGCTGTCGAAATGTGCAAATATATCACCCGCATAGAACTTTCCGAGAAGAGCAAGGACAAGACTGCCGTTCCTGACAATGCCAAATTCAAGTTCTACAAGATTGAGGGCCCTGACAACGACATCACTCTCACCTACCCCAAAGACGGCCAGATCCAGGGTGTCCAGATCGGGTTCAATGTATATGAGGACTGCCGAGGCATAATAAAAAGAAACCCCGATGTCCTTCCGGCACCGGGATTTGCTATAGTAGATTCCGAATGGTTATCTACGAAAATGAGATAACGCCTTTATTCGAGTTTTCTTGCTCCGTCGCTGATCACGACATCATAGATCTTAGGAGCGTGGCCGAATTTCTCTGAGAACTTCTCAATTGCTGAATTGATGAAGTTGTCATAGAATTCCTCTTTCACGAGGTTGATGGTGCAGCCGCCGAATCCGCCGCCCATTACGCGTGAACCGGTCACGTCGCATTTGCGGGCAAGCTTGTTCAGGAAATCAAGTTCAGGGCAGCTTACCTCATACAGATGGCTGAGGCCGAAATGTGTCTGATACATCATTTCTCCAACTGTCTCATAATCACCTCTTTCGAGAGCATCACAGACATCCAGCACGCGCTGAACCTCACCGATCACATACTCTGCTCTGAGGAAATCCTCCTCCGGAACCAGGTCTCTGACTTCTTCGAGCCATACACGTTTGGCATCACTGAGGAACTCCACGTCGCTGTGATTCTTTCTGATGGCAGCACATACGTTCTCACATGACTGACGTCTCTTGTTGTATGCGGAAGAAGCGAGTTCGTGTTTTACGCAAGAATCCACGAGGACAAGCTTGTATCCGGCCTGAACAGGATCAAACGGGAAATATTTGTATTCCAATGTCTTGCAGTTAAGACGGATAAGGCTACCTTTCTTTCCGAAAACAGAAGCGAACTGGTCCATGATGCCGCAGTTCACGCCGCAATAGTTGTGCTCAGTGGACTGTCCGATCTTGGCAAGTTCGAACTTGTCAATCATATTGTTGAACAGATAATTGAGCGCATAGGCGAAAGTGCTTTCCAATGCTGCTGAAGAAGAAAGTCCTGCTCCGAGAGGAACGTCACCGGCGAATACGGTATCGAAGCCCTCTACTTTTCCACCTCTCTTCTGCATTTCGCGGCACACTCCGAAAATATATCTTGCCCAGCTCTGCTGCGGTTTATCCTCTTCATTTAGACCAAATTCCACGTACTCGTCATAATCAAGCGAATAAGCATGGACCTTGTCAGTTCCATTCAACTTGATTTCTGCGATAATACCCTTGTCAATGGCACCCGGAAACACATATCCTCCGTTGTAGTCAGTATGTTCTCCGATAAGATTGATTCGACCGGCAGATGCGAACATCTCTCCGTCAGTACCATACAGGACTTTGAACTTGTCCTGAATTCTGGATTTCATTTCCATAATTTATATGTGGTTTAAAAAATTACTATTTTGTTTCCGTCCAGACACAACCACTGAATCTGAAATGGCATATATTTCTGCGCTAAAAACGCGAGAAGCAAATTTAAAGAAAATAATCATTATTTCTATGGAAAACCTGTCCTTAATTTCAGAACAATCGGACAGTGGTCACTTACTCCCCCAACATAATTAGGTTCGAGATAGGTTCGCAATGGCTTATATCCGGACATTTTGGAATCCCATACAGAAAGAAACGGGATATGGACCACCTCCATTTCAGCGGCCGGAACCAATTCTTCCGTTATCCAGAACATATCTATCAGAGACCATTTTCCGTTGAACCTGATGCTTCCCTCCCCCTTCCGGGCCAATGGTGCCGCTACATTGATAAGACTCTCCTTCAGAACATCGAATTCTCCCGCCTGCGGGCCGTCATTGAAATCTCCCATCACCACTACATTCCGAGTTCCGTTCTCCATTACAGAATCCACGACCGAGCACAGTCTCTCAGCGGCAAGTTCTCTTTTCCAGGCCGTCTTGCCTCCGCCATATTTGGAAGGCAGATGAACCACCACAACCGCCAGACTGTCACCGCTTTCCGTCTCAAATTCCGTCAGCAGAAGATCCCTTGTCCTCATATTGTCAATGCGACAGTTTTTCGACCCCTTACACTTCAGTTTCTCTTTTTTCCAAAGCAGTGCCACATCTATTCCACGATGATCGTTTGAGTCATAATGGATTATGGAGTAGCCTTGTTTGGAAAGATTGGTGGAGTATAACAGTCTGGTCAGCACTCCCCTGTTCTCCACTTCTGCAACTCCTATGATGTCCGGCATCCCTCCGTACCTGTCAGCCGTCCAGAATACGGATTTCGCTATAGTCGAGCACTTTGCATAAAACTTGGACGGAGTCCAGCGCCTGGCTCCTTCCGGACTGAATTCAGCATCTGACAGTCCCCCGCCTTCATCCACATAGTCGAAAAAGTTCTCAAGGTTCCAGAACATCACCAGAAGGCTGTCAGCCGTAGCTGATTTCGCCTGTACTGCCAATGCACTGAAACACAAAATCATTTCTACCACAATTATTTTCCTCCACATAACCACTTCCGCATTTTTCCCGCAATATGGAATCTTTTATCTGAAACAGATTTAAAAAACATAAAAAGTTTCTTTAAAAAACAGAAAAACTTTTTTATTGCTACCTTTGCAGTCCCGACACGAAAAAATTATAAAAAGATATGTCTTTAAAATGTGGTATCGTGGGACTTCCTAATGTAGGAAAATCCACTCTATTCAACTGTATAAGCTCAGGAAAAGCGCAAAGTGCGAATTTTCCGTTCTGCACCATTGAACCTAATCTCGGTTCTACAAATGTACCGGACAAAAGGCTTGAAAAACTGGCTGAACTGTGCAATCCGAAGAGAACTGTGCCTGCCACAGTGGATATCGTGGATATTGCAGGTCTGGTAAAAGGCGCAAGCAAGGGAGAAGGTCTGGGAAACCAGTTCTTGGCAAATATCAGGGAAACTGATGCCATCCTTCACGTATTGAGATGTTTTGATGACAACAATATCGTGCACGTGGATGGTTCTGTGGACCCTGTAAGAGATAAGGAAGTAGTGGATACTGAACTACAGATAAAGGACCTGGAAACTGTGGAAAGCAGGCTTGCAAAGGTTCAGAAACAGGCCAAAACAGGTGGAGATAAGGATGCGAAGAAACTTATGGAACTGCTTCTGCGCTACAAAAAGGCTCTCGAGTCCGGTAAATCCTGCCGCACAGTGGAGCTTTCTCAGGAAGAAGAGCCACTCGCACACGACCTTTTCCTTCTCACAAACAAGCCTGTCATGTATGTGTGCAATGTGGATGACAATTCCGCTGTAAACGGTAACGCCTACGTGGATGCCGTGCGTGAAGCCACTAAGGACGAGCATGCTGAAATTCTTATCATTTCCGCAAGAACAGAGTCTGATATTGCCGAGATGGACAGTTATGAAGACAGACAGATGTTCCTGGATGAGATGGGGCTAACCGAATCCGGAGCCGCAAGACTGATCCAAGGCGCATACAAACTTCTCGGCCTGGAGACATTCTTCACTGAAAGGGCTTTATACGGGCCGAAGTCATCAAATACGAGGATTTCATCAACTACAAGTCCGAAGCAGCCGTAAGGGCCGCAGGAAAGCTTTCTACAGAGGGCAAGGAATACACTGTCCAGGATGGTGACATCATGCACTTCCTGTTTAACGTATAATTGTTCTTAGTATTGTCTGATAATACTGTACATAGTCAGGTTCCTGCCGTGTTGCGTTCAAGAGAGGCTTGTCGCCCACGACAGTGAGTGGGTGGCAGGCGACAGCCTGACGGGATGAGCGCGAAGCGCGAACCTCTCATGAGTGCTGCACGGCGAGGAACCGGAACACAATAACAGGAATATCAGAACTAATAGAATCTTGCTCTGTTATCCTTTACATCTGCATCCTGCATCATGACAGGGATAATAGCCTGAGAAGAATACATGGCCATCTGAGCCTGACGGGTCTTGGCGTCATCCTCTGTATAGAATGAACCAGTGTCACGACCAGTAACCTTGAATACATACACTCCGATAGAACCTGCAACCGGTCCGCTTACCTTATCTACAGGTGCAACAGAAACAGCACCGATAAACTTAGGATCCAGACCCTGAGAGTTCATTGAAGAGAATGCAACTCCTGAATGAGAGCTTACAGTAGTGCCAAGTTTCTCGGCAATTGCCTGAAGGTCATCAAGTCCATTGATCTTTTCTGCAACCTCAGCCTTCTTCTTTTCAGCAAGTTTTTCGTAGTAAAGCTGCTGCTTGATAGAAGAAGCGACCTCTTTTACAGTAGCATAACCATCTTTGTGCACGCCACGTACAGTAGCGATGATGAAGTAGTTGTTGTCCACTGTAATGATGTTGGAAACCTTGCCGGTCTTGTTCTCGAATGCCCAGCGTGAAACTTCCTTGGCATTGTCGATGGAACCGAGCTTGTCAGCTCCCTCGAGCAGATTGTTCAACGGATGAGAATATACGCCGAGTGAATCGACAGCTTTCTTGTAGTTATCATATTTGCCTGCAGCCATCACAGCGAACTTGTTGGCCTTTGCATACTCTGTCTGGAAAGTCTCCTTGCTTGCGATGGTCTCTTTGCTGAGGACAGCTACTTTCTTCTTGAGAACAGGTGCAGTGGTCTTGGTAACCTCTACAACATGATAACCGTAGTTTGTCTTGAGAACGAAAGGAACATTCTTGGCAGCTGTCATAACTGACTCGAAACCAGGAATCATATATGTCTGTGTCATCCAGCCGATATTGCCCTTCTCACCGTCAGCAGCAGAATTCTTGTCGGCTGAGTACAAAGAAGCTATGCTTGTAAAGTTTGCACCTGCAGCGATTACGCCTCTGAGGCTGTCTGCCTCATGCTCGGCATTCTCGCCCTGAAGAAGGATATGTCTTACGTAAACGGAGTCAGGAACCATCTTGGTATCCATTACACGGGCTACCAAGTAGTTGTCACCCTTGGTGATGACGTTTGAAACATAGCCCTCGCCCTTCCATACGAACTCTTCAACTTCAGGAGAAACAGTGTTCAACTCACCCTGCTTGTAGTATTTGTCATCATAAGGTCTGTCTGAATTTCTCATCAAGAAAGACTTCATGTTGGAAGCGGTAGCGAACTCATCATAGATTTCTGATACTTTCTTTCCCTCGTCAGCAATATCCTTTGCAGAAGGTTTAACCTCGAATACCACGTACTCGATATCGCGGCTTGCCTGCTGTTTGTAGAATTTCTTGTGAGAGTTATAGAAAGACTTGATTTCGCTGTCAGAAACAACTATCGTAGAATCCTGCTCAGAGCATCATAGGAGACATGAAATTGCTCTGAGTGAACAAAGAACTGTATTTGGAGAACAGCTGCTGGTTGTAGATTGAACTCTGGATATAATTCCAGTAAAGTCTCAAGTTGCCGCTCTGGTCAGAATCGAGGTTGTTCACCATCTGGATAAGATTGCTCTTGGAGAAATTTCCGTTTTCATCGAAGAAAGCCGGATTCTGCGCAATCATAGGAGAAACCATATTGCCGGTGGTCAAATCTACCATCTCTGCATCACCTACCTTGAGACCTGCCTCAGAAGCTTTTGCATCAAACAAATATCTGAAGACAAGATCCTGCCAAGCATTGTTTCTGATTTGAGCCTGCTGCTCAGCGCCCTGAGCTGAAGAACCTGTCATTACCTCATTGATAGTGGTAAATTTCTGGATATCTTCCTGGAAGTTGTTGTAAGATATTGACTTGCCATTGATTTCGCCAACATCATACTTTGAAGACATGCCATTGAAAGCCGAAATAACTTCATTCGGATCTATAATGAATGATAACAGGCCTATAGCGATAACAATAGATACCGCCATACCGAATTTAACGCGTAACTTTTCAAGAACCGCCATTGTGTTATTATTGTTTAATTTAATTTCATATTATTGGGGCTACGAAGATAGTGATTTTCCGTGAAACTGCATTATTTTTTTAGCAATGGGCCTATAAAATTGACAGAATCGATGGAAACGGCCGTAGAATCCTGAACCACTATCATGTAATTGTTGAAAGGCTTCAATATAATCGAGTTCCGGGCACGCTCGTCAGAACGCATTCCGTATCCCTGCATAAGTCCGTCAGGGGAGTACATACGCACATAACAGTCCGTAAATATCTCCTTCTTCGTCCTGTCCCAGTAGATGGTATCCGTCTCCATAGTCTGCTGCTTCACGATGTTCTTCACCACCACATTGCCGAAGGCTTTCCATATTTCTTCGCCCGACTTCTTGTTCTTTTCATGGCTGGCTTCATCAGAAACAATGGTGGATTCGAGAACCTCGTCATCAGTATAGGCATATACCCTAAGGCCCTCCGGAAAATACTCTCTGGACAAGGTATCATTGTCATACCTCTGCATTTCCTTCGTTACGGTACGCATCTGTATCTTCCCGTTTTCAGTCTGATACATACACATGCTGTCAACGACCTGGAGCGGGGTAGAGCTCAAATCCAGACGGTCCGCAACCGACAATTTCGACTTGCAGGAATAAACGATGAAAGCAACCGCTGCAGCAGTTGCCATCATCTTTACCATATTAAAAAACCTTTCCAAGTAAGAAACTATTTCTGAGTTCTTACAGTGGTATTGGCTTTCATACCATTGCAAGATACGGTATATGACTGACCATCAGTCAAATCGTACATAAATGCTTCTGCAGTCTGAGGGAAGTAAACCCTGTACTGAGACATCATCTTGTTGCATTCCTCAGCAAGTGAAGGATCTGCATCCTTAGCCTTTGCCATATAATCGTAAGCAACCCAGTAAGGAGCCCTTCTGTTGATTTCATTACCGTTGCAAGTAGTTGCTCCCCAGATAGTTCCTATAAGGAAATATGCTTTACCCTTGTAGCTTTCTGACAATGACATGGCCTTCTCCGCAAATGAAATCGCTGAAGCATTCTTGCCGTTTCTTACGCAATATGCGGCAGCCTCATAATTGTAGTCAGCAGCAGTTTCCTCACTGAGGTCAGGGTAGGTGAGAGCCTCAGAAATGTAATTCACAGCAGCATCGAAGTTTCCTCTTGAAGCATTGAGTTTGTAGAGGAAATATGCAGACTGGCTTGAAGGCTGGAGTTTGTGCAGTGATGTTGCAGCGTTGAGATAAAGATCATTGTCCGTACAATCATCAGCCGCGCTCATCATCTTGACAATGTTGCCTACGAGTGCAAGATCCTCAGGAGCAGCCTCATATCTCGGAGTATAAACCTCGATGATCTTCTCACAACTTGCCACCTTGCTTGAGATGAACAGGCTTTCCATATCATCTTTAACCTTGTCAAGTTCCTCCTTTGCAGTTGCATCTGCAGGAGTAATCTGCTCGATATAAGCCATATTGTTCTGATATACGGCAATCAACTTGTCAGCATCCATCTGATTGTCCTGATAAAGCTGGATTGCAGCATTGAGGTCAATGAGAAGAACTGAAGGTTTGGTTTTTTCCTTGTTCGCATTGATGACCTCATCCAGTCCGGCATACAACTTTTCAGGATCATTCTTATAGAAGTTTGCCATATCCAGTGCAAGGTTGTTCATTGCTGTAACCTTGTATTTAGGATAATACTGGGCACGTGTTCTGTGAATTGTTAACAATGTATCAATCAATGCATTGCGATACGCAGCATTTGCGGCATTCTTGACAATCTGCTTTCTGATGAGAGAAGTTCCGTCGATGAGCATTGTCTGATTTGCCGTAGCAGGACAAAGTGAATAGGCCTTTCTCCAGTTAGGCAGAGCCGCATCATAATTCTTGCTCTTGTAATATTCTTTGTAGTATGACAAGTACTTTATACACTCAGCACTGTCCGCGCCATACTTTCCCTGGGCTGACATTGTGTGTCCGCCTAAAACCATCAAAACCGCCGAGAAGACGATAAATCCAATTTTTTTCATATCAGTAAATAATGTTTGTTTCGTTATTCGTATTTAGGTTTCTGGAACCATATGTCGTGGATATTGAATCCTACGACAAGCATTGCATATCTCTCGCGTATCATATTGTTGTCCTTGGTACCTCTCTGGCCAAGATCCACACCGATGGAAATGCCATTGTACCAGCGGAATACAGGCAATGTCATACCGAAAGTCAGGCCATAAGAATTCACGGTATGCCCGTTCAGCTTATAATAGTCCCTGTCATAGTATGCACCTACCCGATAGGAGCACCTCCTCATATAATAGCGGATATCATTCCTGTTAGGTACAATCTCGAATCCGGCCTTGAAGGACTGTGAGAATGTAGTGGAAAAAGTGGATTCACCCTTGTTCGCAAAGCCTACAGCATTGTCAAGATTGGATTTGCTCCAGTCTGAACGGGTATAGTCGAACTCAAGTCTCCACTTGTCACCTCTGCGCAGGGCCACGCCTATTCCATACTCGCTCGCAATCTTTGAAGCCCTGCCTCTGGAAAGCGTATCGGTATTGTATTTCAATGTATCGCTTTTGCTCGAGATAGTCGCATACTTGTAATCCGTTACATATCCCTTGAGTCTGGCAGAAGTCCTGTAAGTAGCTCCCACAGTGAGGAAAAGTCCAGGTGCAAGAGTCTGGTCGTACTGTACACCGAACTTACCGCCGAATGCATTGAGATTCAATATATAGCCACTGTAGATATCCCTATATGAAGACGAAGCGAAATCCATAGTGGTAGCCTTGTCAATGTTACCGAAATAATAAATCATCTGCGCTCCTACTGACAATCTGTTCCAGAATGTAGCGCCTGCACCGGCAAACACCTGGTAAATATCACCTTCGCCATAGGAACGGTAATTCATATTTCCGGTAGTCGCAAGTACCTTAGGGTCAGTTATATCGTGAGAAAAATCATATCCCACTGAACTGAAAGGCGTAATACCGGCCATAAACGCAGACTTGCGGTATATAGGCACGGTAAACACGAAGTCCGATATGTTGAACAGGTTCTTAGCCGACTTCACATCACCCTGACTGTACAGTCTGCCGTCTGCAGTAACTCCTAAATCCAACATGAAGGACAATGTGTCCCTTGCCGCCACAGCAGCCGGATTCACGATATTTATGTGCCTGTTGTTTCTGGTAGCGATTCCGATACCGCCCATGCTCCTGGAATAAGCAGTACCCTGACGAGTCAAGTCGCCCACTCCGAATATGGAATAGGGAGAATATGAACTGTACGCTCCTTCCTGAGCTTTCACAACATTACAACTCAGAACAAGCGCAGCTCCGAACAAAATTTTTCTAATCAATTTCATTGACATACTCGTCAGCAATTAAAGCCAAACCTATCAAAACAAGGTTACAAATTACAAATATCGAGTTTTTCATCCTTTTTGCAAAATAATTCGCATCACCGCCCGTAAAAACGATGATATCAGATGAATTGCTTGACAAGTATCCTTCTATTTCAAACATTATGCCCGATATGATTCCGGACGTTATCGAGGTCGTGAAATCTGTGCCCAGAAGGGGAGTGTCATCAGGCGTGGAAACCAGCGGAAGAGCCCTTGAGTACCGGTTCAATGCCTTGAATCTCGTACGACAGCCCAAGGAGATGTTGCCACCCAAATAAGTCCCGTCAGCATTGACCATATCCACTGTCAATGTCGTTCCGAAGTCAAACAAGGTAAAACTTTTGTTCTTGAAAAGATGACGTGCGGCCATTATGGAAGCCTCCCTGTCGGGGCTGAGCCATCCCGGAATGTTCTTGTCATTGACCAATTCATTGTCAGAGCCGTCCAGCACCACAAGTTTGCCGCAAAGTCCGGCATACAGTGCCTTGTCGCTGGCTGAGATTTCATAAGCGGAAGCTATCACCATCACAGCAGGCTTTTCATTCTTCACAGATGAAACTATGAAATCACGGACTTTTTCTCCCTGATAACGGAAGGTCTTTCCTAAAACTGTCCCTTCAGTCCAGGCTGCCTTTACAGCCGTGTTACCTATTTCTACTACAAAATTGTTCATTCAACACCTTTTATCACAATAACTTGCCCAGCACTTCATAAGCCTTTTCCAGAGAGTCTATCTTCCTGGATATTATCCTGAGCTTGGAATTATTCTGTTTGAGTTCAAATATAGCACTATTGGCCGAAACCCTGTCAAGAATTCTTGAAAATACCGGCGATTTATAATAAGCCGACATAGGATTGGTTATGAAAAATGCTATCATGATTCCGTTCTTGATGATTATCTTCTCAAATCCGAGTTTTTCGCCGCGATGCCTGATTCTGACAATATCGAAAAGCCTTTCCAGTTCTACAGGAAGTTTTCCGAACCTGTCTTCCAGCCGAGCCGCAATCTGAGCCAGACCACTGTCCTTGTCCACAGAATCCAATTCCTTGTAAACACGTATTTTTTCTGCCTGGATGTCGATATAGCCGTCAGGAATCATTGCCACCTGGTCAGTCTCGATAGAGCAGTCCTCCACATAAGAATCACTCACATTCTTGGTGGATATTCCTGTCTCCATACCGAGTTCATCCATCGCTTCGGCAAGAATCTTCTGGTACGTTTCATAACCCATATCGGCAATAAAACCGCTCTGCTCTGCTCCAAGCAGGTTGCCGGCACCTCTGATATCCAAATCCTGCATTGCTATATTGAACCCGCTGCCGAGATCGGAGAATTCCTCTATTGCCCGAAGCCTTCTTCTCGAATCGTCGGACAATGTGGTCAGAGGCGGAACTATCAGGTAGCAGAAGGCCTTCCTGTTGGACCTTCCCACCCTGCCACGCAACTGGTGCAGATCGCTGAGACCGAAATTCTGAGCCTGGTTTATTATAATGGTATTGGCATTCGGAATATCCAGACCGCTTTCAATGATGGTAGTGCTCAAAAGCATGTCATAGTCACCCTGGATGAATTCCATCATCTTGTTTTCCAGTTCCTTGGCCTCCATCTGACCATGAGCCATACATATCCTCATGTCCGGCACTATACGGTGCAGAATGTCATAGACTCCAGGCAATTCCTGCACCTTGTTGTGGAGGAAAAATATCTGTCCGCCACGGTCCAGTTCATAGTTTATTATATTACGGATTTCATTTTCATTGAAAAGAATAATCTCAGTCTGGACAGGAATCCTGTTCGGCGGGGGAGTGCTGATGATGGAAAGGTCACGCGCGCCCAGTAGCGAGAACTGGAGAGTTCTCGGAATAGGAGTCGCTGTCAATGTCAATGTATCAACAGACAGTTTCATCTGCCTGAGCTTTTCCTTGGAAATTACTCCGAATTTCTGTTCCTCATCTATTATGAGCAGGCCCAAATCCTTGAACTCAAACGTGTTTCCAAGAATCTTATGGGTCCCTATCAATATGTCGATCGAGCCGTTTTTAAGTCTTTCTTTTATGTCAGTAATTTCTTTTGCAGTACGTAAACGGCTGACATACTCCACATTGCAAGGAAAATTCTTCAGGCGGGACTTGAAAGTATTGTAATGCTGGAAAGCGAGAATAGTCGTCGGGACCAACACTGCCACCTGCTTGCTGTCCGCAACCGCCTTGAACGCAGCCCGTACAGCAAGTTCGGTCTTTCCGAAGCCCACATCTCCACACACAAGCCTGTCCATAGGACTCTTGTCCTCCATATCACGCTTTATGGCCTGAGTGGCAGTCTCCTGGTCAGGCGTATCCTCATACATGAAACTGGACTCGAGTTCTTCCTGCAGATAAGTATCAGCAGAGTAGGCAAAACCGCTGGCTGCCTTTCTTTTGGCATACAGGCTTATGAGTTCCTTGGCAATATCCTTGACCTTGGCCTTGGCATTGTTCTTAAGCGTCTGCCAAGTCTTGGAACCGAGTTTATTGATCTTGGGCGGAATGGAATCCTTGGACTTGTATCTGGATATCTTATGAAGCGCATGCACGGACACGAAAACCACATCATTGTCCTTGTACATCAGTTTTACCACTTCATGGACACGCCCCTTGTCATCCGTCATTCTCACCAGACCGCCGAAAATGCCCACACCATGATCGATATGGACCACATAGTCGCCTATATTGAAAGCGCTCAAATCATTGAGAGTCAGCTGCTCACTTTTCTCTACGCTTCTTCTGATGGTAACTCTGTGGAAGCGGTCGAAAATCTCATGATCGGTGTAACAGCAGATTTTGTTTTCATTGTCAATGAAACCTCTATGAATGTTCTTTCCGGCAATGAACTCCGGCATCACTCCCTCATTCTGATACAGCACCGATTTCAGTCTGTCCGCCTGAGACTCCTTTTCGGCAAATATGCACACCCTGTAACCTCTCTCCAGACGGCTCCTTATATCTTCAGTAAGCAGTTCGAAGTTCTTGTTGAATACAGGTTGCGGGGCAATGTTGAACTTAATCGGATCTACATTAGTACAAGACAGGGGAGTGTCAATGTAAACTCTGCGGAATCTGCTTAAACCTTCGTAGAAACTTCTTTCCTTATATACATCGGAAGAATCCAGCCACACGACAGCATCTGACGGAAATATGTCTGATACCATTATGTCCGATGCCCCATTCTCATCATCCGCTATTATATCAGGGAAGATGTCAGCGCTGTCCTTCTCTTCTTTGGACAACTGGGTGTTGCAGTCAAATACATTGATTTTCTCTATTTCATTGCCGAAGAAAGATATACGGTAAGGATTATTGAATGAATATGAAAATATGTCTATTATTGAACCTCTGATGGCGAACTGTCCTGGCGCGGATACGAAATCCACCCGGCAGAAGTTATTGGAAGTCAATCTGTTCACTATCTCATCAAAGCTGATGGTCTGATCTCTTTTCAGTGTGAGCAATGCTCCGGAAATCCTGGTCTTGTCCGGAATCATTTCTTCCAATGCTTCAGGATAGGTCACGATATACAGCAGTTCCGCATTGTCCTTGTCGGCGATGATGCTTCCTACCGCAGCAGTACGCTGCACGGCCAGAGAGGACTTGTAATTGCTTCGCTCCACATTCTTTCCTGAATCAGGCAGGAAGAATACATTGTCCCCCTCCACGAGATTGTACAAGTCAGCCGCACAATACTCCGCTGAATCCTTGTCAGGCAGTACAATGACATGCAGTCCCGATTTGCATATCTGAGAAAGCACAAACCACCTTGCGGAAAGAAACAGCCCGCTGCAATACGTTTCTCTTCTTTCCGCTACTCTTTTTTCGAGTACTTCCGAAGTCTCCGAACTTATTAACATTATGCTCATTTTTCGGTTGAAAACCTGTTAAAAACCCTGTTGATACTAAATGAAAAGTATGTTTTTCTATTTACATGAATAATTTTATGCACACTGCTGTCCAATAATCCAAATAAAACTTCCAACATTTTACCAAACGGTTACCATCAGGGATATCAACAATTTTAACACATCATAATATTCTGATGTACAGCCGCTTGCATAGCATTATCAACATATCAACAACTTTATAAAAAACATCAATATCAAAATAAATATATAAATTTGTATTATAAATGATGTTTCAAATGGCTGATGACTTTTCGCCGTATTCAACCGGGAATGACAAAGATAAGGATTTGGACGGAATTATCAGGCCTCACGAGCTGACAGACTTCACGGGGCAGGACAAGATTGTCACAAATCTGAAAATATTCATAAAGGCTGCCAAAATGAGAGGCGAGCCTCTGGATCATGTGCTTTTTCACGGGCCTCCTGGCTTGGGAAAGACTACGCTTGCAAATATAGTGGCCCATGAATTGGGGGTGAATATAAAGATTACATCCGGACCGGTTCTGGACAAGCCTGGTGATCTGGCAGGCCTGCTTACTTCATTGGATGAAGGAGACGTCCTTTTCATTGACGAGATACACAGGCTATCGCCTGTGGTGGAGGAGTATCTCTATTCGGCAATGGAGCAGTTTGTCATAGATATCCTTATAGACAAGGGGCCTGGAGCCAGGTCGGTAAGGCTTTCATTGAAGCCGTTCACGCTTGTCGGGGCTACTACGAGGAAAGGTCTCCTGACCTCACCGCTCAGGGCACGCTTCGGAATTGATTGTCCTTTGGAGTATTACGAGTCGTCTGAGCTCGTGCGTATAGTAAAGAGGAACAGCGCTCTGCTGAATGTCCCGATCGATGATGATGCCGCGTTGGAGATAGCTATGCGAAGCCGCGGTACGCCACGTATTGCAAATGCTCTGCTGCGCCGCGTGAGGGATTTCGCCCAGGTAAAGGGAAACGGGCACATTGATCTGGAAATTGCGAAGTTTTCGCTCAATGCTCTTAACATTGACAAGCGCGGTCTGAACCAGATAGACAATAAGATTCTTTACAGCATCATTGCTAAGTTCAAGGGCGGGCCGGTCGGTGTGAGTACGATTGCCACATCGGTTGGCGAGGACCAGGGCTCTGTCGAGGAAGTTTATGAACCTTTCCTTATAAAAGAAGGCTTCATACAGCGCACTCCAAGAGGTAGAATTGCCACTGATCTGGCCTATAAGCACCTCGGTATAGACAGAGAAACTGGTGATGAACCTGAGTATATTCAGAATACATTGTTCTGATAATTTGCTGGCTTTGCAGATGTTTCTTGGGAATATGTCTTATTTTTGCTCAAATTTGGTGATATTATAAGGTTATTCCGCCAAAAATCACTAAACTTGCAGAATAATTGTACAATATATTCATAATAACTATAAAATGGCCGATAAATTTATCTCAAAGATTCCTGACGGACCTTTGGCCGAAAAATGGACCAAAAGGAAATCAGAAATTAGACTTGTCAGTCCTAACAACAAGAGAAAACTCGAAATCATTGTAGTCGGCACCGGTCTTGGTGGAGCTTCTGCAGCTGCCACTCTCGGTGAGCTCGGTTATAATGTAAAGGTTTTCTGCATCAGTGATTCTCCTCGCCGCGCGCACTCTATTGCGGCTCAGGGTGGTATCAATGCAGCCAAGAACTATCAGAACGACAATGACTCTGTCTATCGTCTCTTCTACGACACCATCAAAGGTGGTGACTACCGAAGCAGAGAAGCCAATGTCTATCGTCTCGCAGAAGTCAGCGCTGCCATCATTGACCAGTGCGTAGCTCAGGGTATTCCTTTCGCAAGGGAATACGGCGGATATCTTGCAAACCGTTCTTTCGGTGGTGTGCAGGTAAGCCGTACTTTCTATGCAAGGGGACAAACCGGTCAGCAGCTTCTTCTTGGCGCTTATGCTGCGCTCAACAGACAGATTGCAGCCGGGACAGTAAAGAGCTATCCTCGTCACGAGATGCTCGACCTTGTAGTTATAAATGGTGAAGCCAAGGGTATCATCGCAAGAAATCTTGTTACCGGCAAGCTCGAGCGCTTCGGTGCTCATGCTGTGGTAATTGCTACCGGCGGTTACGGAAGAACCTACTTCCTTTCTACCAATGCAATGAACAGCAACGGTTCAGCTGCTATGCAGTGCTACCGTAAGGGTGCTTATTTTGCAAACCCTGCTTTCGCACAGATCCATCCAACCTGTATTCCTGTACACGGTGACCAGCAGTGCAAACTTACTCTTATGTCAGAGTCTTTGCGTAACGACGGCCGTATCTGGGTTCCTAAGAAGATGGAAGACGTGATGAAGCTCCGCAAACACGAAATCAAACCGTCTCAGATAGCTGAAGAGGATAGAGATTACTATCTCGAGCGTCGTTATCCTGCTTTCGGAAACCTCGTTCCTCGTGACGTTGCTTCACGTGCGGCAAAAGAAAGATGTGATGCAGGTTTCGGTGTCAATGAAACAGGCCTCGCAGTTTTCCTTGATTTCAAAGACGCTATCGAAAGGCTTGGAAAACAGAGAGTTGCAGAGCGTTACGGTAACTTGTTCCAGATGTACGAGAAGATTACGGCTTCAAGCCCATGGGAAGAGCCTATGATGATTTATCCTGCTATCCACTATACAATGGGTGGTATCTGGGTTGATTACGATCTTCAGACTACTATTCCTGGACTTTACGCTATCGGTGAGGCTAACTTCTCTGATCATGGCGGAAACCGTCTTGGTGCTTCTGCTCTTATGCAGGGTCTTGCTGACGGATACTTCATCCTTCCTGTTACAATCGGTGACTATCTTTCTCATAAGTTTGCTGAGCCTAAGACTGATACTTCAGCTCCAGAGTTCGACGCGGCAGAGAAAGCAGTTCAGGCCCGCATTGACAGACTCTTCGCTGTCAAAGGAACTGAGCCTGTTGACGCTATTCACAAGAAGCTCGGCCACATCATGTGGGAGCATGTCGGAATGGCACGTACAGCAGAAGGCCTCAAAGAGGGTATCGCTCAGATCAAGGCTCTCCGTGAGGAATTCTGGAAGACTGTACGCGTAACTGGCGAGCAGTATGAGTTCAATCAGGAACTTGAGAAGGCTCTTCGTCTTGAGGACTTCTTCGACATCGGTGAGCTGATGGCTACTGATGCTCTCAATAGAAATGAGTCTTGCGGTGGTCATTTCCGTGAGGAAAGCCAGACACCGGAAGGTGAGGCCAAACGTGACGATGAAAACTATATGTATGTAGCTGCCTGGGAGTACAAGGGTGAAGGTAAGGCTCCTGAACTTCATAAAGAACCTCTCGTTTATGAGAATATTCACGTTGCTACCAGAAACTATAAAGACTAATTAGAGATGGATTTCAAGTTAAAAATATGGCGTCAGAAAAACGCCCAGTCAAAAGGTGAATTTAAATTATACTCTGTGACCGGAATCGAAGAGGATGCTTCATTCCTCGAGATGCTTGATATTCTTAACGAGCAGCTTGTACGTAAGGGTGAAGATCCTGTAGCTGTTGACAGAGGATGTCAGGGGGACGGTCCTGTTTCTTTTGACCATGATTGCCGCGAAGGTATTTGCGGCGCCTGCTCTCTTTATATTGACGGTAGAGCTCACGGTCCAGATGATCAGGTTACTACCTGTCAGTTGTTCATGCGTCATTTCAAGGATGGTGCTACAATCACTGTAGAGCCTTGGAGAAGTGCTGCATTCCCTGTAATCAAGGACCTCGTTGTTGATAGAACTGCATTCGACAAGATTCTTCAGGCAGGCGGTTTCATTTCTGTAAGAACCGGTTCTGCACAGGATGGAAATGCTCTACTCATTCCTCATGACAAGGCTGAAAAGAGTATGGATGCTGCTGCTTGCGTCGGTTGCGGTGCTTGCGTTGCTACCTGTAAAAACGGCTCTGCAATGCTCTTTGTGGCTGCTAGGGTAAGTTCCCTCGCTCTTCTTCCACAGGGTCGCCCAGAGGCTGCAAGAAGGGCTCGTGCGATGGTTGCTAAGATGGACGAACTCGGCTTCGGTAACTGTACCAATACCAGAGCTTGTGAAATGGAGTGCCCTAAGGGTATTTCTGTTGACCACATTGCCCGTCTCAATAGGGAGTTCCTCGCCGCTAAATTCAGCGAATAGTAAATTTTATCATAACTTTAAAGAGACCATCCTTCTTCAGGGTGGTCTCTTTTTTAGGTTCGTCCAGCTTTTAGTAATCAGTTTAGTCTGCTTTTAGTAATCGTTGGCCGAGATTTGCGAAGTATTTTCGAGGATAGACCGAAAAGACTCGCAAAGATTACCAGAGGAAATTGTTGAAAGGATACCGTCCAGCATGAATCTCAGCTACCATCTTGTAGATGTCGTTCCTGAGTTTGTCAATGCCGATTTTCTCCTTGGCCGATATAAAGATGCAAGGTGTCTTTTCCTTTGCTATCCAGCTGTTTTTCAACTCTTCCAGGCTCCTGTTGTTCTTACCCTTCGGCTCAAGTGAAAACTCGTCATACTCTTCATACGTATATGCATCTACCTTATTGAAAACCACGTATATAGGTTTGTTGTCAGCATTGATGTCTCTAAGTGTGTTTTCCACCACTTGCATCTGCTCCTCAAAACTCGGATGTGATATATCCACTACGTGAATAAGAATGTCAGCCTCCCTGACTTCATCAAGTGTACTCTTGAATGCTTCTATCAGCTGTGTAGGCAGTTTTCTTATAAAACCTACTGTATCACTGAGCAGGAATGGAACGTTTTCCAGAACCACTTTTCTGACCGTTGTGTCAAGCGTGGCAAACAGTTTGTTTTCTGCAAAAACGTCGCTTTTGGACAGCAGGTTCATCAATGTACTCTTTCCTACATTTGTGTATCCTACCAGTGCCAAACGTACGAGCTGACCTCTGTTTCCGCGCTGTGTGGCCATCTGCTTGTCCACTTTTTTCAGTTGCTCTTTCAGCTTGGAAATTCTCTCCTTCACGATACGCCTGTCTATCTCGATCTGAGTTTCACCCATACCGCCTCGCGTACCCATACCTCCTCTCTGTCTCTCAAGGTGTGTCCACATGCCGGCCAATCTCGGCAGCATATAGTTGTATTTTGCCAGTTCGACTTGAGTCTTTGCATATGCCGTTTTTGCTCTTTGCGCGAAGATTTCAAGAATAAGGCTTGTACGGTCAATGACACTGCTTGTCTTTATTATCTTTTCAATGTTCCTCTGTTGCGTACCTGACAGTTCATCATCGAAAATCACATATCTTATTATGTCATTCTGCTCACAGTAATCAGCTATTTCCTGGAGTTTTCCGCTTCTGATATATGTGGCATTGTCCGGTCTGTCAAGTCTCTGGACGAATTTCTTGTCCCTCGTCGCTCCTGCTGTCTCAGCAAGAAACTCGAGTTCGTCAAGGTATTCCATTACCTTGCTTTCTTCGTCATTACTTGTGATAATACCTACGAAAACCGCTTTTTCTACGTTTTCTGTCATATTAATTTAGATTATTCTCTTTCAAAAAATAAGGCCATCCTTAATATTAGGGACAGCCTTATTCTTATTATGTGTTGTTATTTTTTATCTCAACTGGAATATAACAGGGAAGGTATATGTAACCTTGACTGCACGGTCTCTCTGCTTTCCCGGTTTCCATTTAGGAGAACTTGAAACGACTCTCACTGCTTCCTTGTCAAGTGATGAATCGACTCCACGGAGTACTTTTACATTCGATACAGTACCGTCAGCATTTACAGTGAACTGCAGTGTTACTCTACCCTGTACACCGTTTTCCTTAGCGATTTCCGGATATACGAGCTTTGAATTCACCCATTTTGAGAATTCATTTGCATCGCCACCGTTGAATGAAGGTTTTTCCTCTACCAACTGGAATGGAATGGCTTCTTCTTCCACTGTTTCCTCTTCCGGTGCACTTTCGATATAGTCCATAATCTCCACGCCTGAGTTTGCGTCATCCTCGAGGTTCTGGAACATATTGTCATCTACTTTGATATTATCATCGACAACATCAATCTGGTCTGACAAAATAGGAATCTTAGGTGCTGCCTCTGGTGGTGGAGGTGTCTCCTGAGTAATAGGAACCATATCCTCTACTTCTACATTCGCTACTTCAGCCTCGAGTGTTGCAACCTCTTTTTCGGTTGAAGACCAGTTAAATGCGAAGTAAATAGCAATCAAGGCAACCACAAAGCCTATCTCTGTGAAGAGAAGTCTCTTATTTTCAAGACTTGCCTTTTCTGATTTTTTAACTTCCATATCAATGTGTTTTTTTATTTTCCATTCGTGTCGTAAAGTTATAAATAATTCTTTTTCAAATCAAATTTTTTCTTTCTATTTCCTTTTCTTCGGCCCTTTTTAGTAGATTTGCGACAAATTTCAATGATATGGTTTCTTATTATTTTCAGGATGTGGATTTCAAGTTCAACCATAGGCGGTTGAACAATGCTTGGCTTAAGCTTGTTGCAGAGAGTGAAGTGAAGAAATTGGGTGCTGTGAACATCATATTCTGTTCCGATGCCTATATCCTCGATGTCAATATGAAGTATCTTCAGCATGATTACTTCACTGACATCATTACGTTCGACTATTGTGAGAAGAATATTCTTTCCGGAGATCTGTTCATCAGCGTGGACTCTGTCAGGGAAAATGCTTTTTTCTACAATACTGAATTCGAGGATGAACTCAACAGAGTCATTGTCCACGGGCTTCTTCACCTTATCGGTTATGATGACCATACTGAGGATGATCAGAAGATAATGAGGGAAAAAGAAAACTATTATCTCGATTTAAGAAATCATATCGAACATTAGTACTATGGTCAATGATTTTGATATAATTGTAGTAGGGGGAGGACATGCCGGATGTGAAGCGGCTATGGCTGCTGCCAATATGGGTTCTTCTGTTCTTCTGGTAACATCTGATTTTACTGGCTTGGCGAAGATGTCGTGTAACCCTGCAATCGGAGGAATTGCCAAAGGTCAGATAGTTCGTGAAATAGATGCGCTTGGCGGTTACACAGGAATCGTCACAGATGCTTCCACTCTCCAGTTCAGGATGCTTAACAGGTCTAAAGGACCGGCAATGTGGAGTCCGAGAGCTCAATGTGATAAAATCAAATTTTCTCTATACTGGAGAAAAATTCTCGAAAGTAATTGTAAATTAACACTCGCGCGGTGATTTTGACGACAGGAACCTTTCTCAATGGAAAAATTTTCATTGGCAGAAATTCTTTTCCCGGAGGCAGGATAGGGGAGTCTCCTTCGACAGGTCTAACCGAACAACTCGTCTCTTTCGGAGTTCAGACTGCCCGCATGAAAACAGGCACCCCACCGAGAATTGATATCCGTTCAGTAGATCTTTCTAAATCTCTCTATCAATATGGAGATGCTGATCCGGAGAAGTTCTCGTTTCTTCCGTTCTTGTCTTCCGCCCAGAATGGCAATGAGCAAATGTCTTGTTTTATATACCATACTAATACAGTAGTACACGATATATTGAAATCCGGTTTTGGTGATTCGCCTCTCTTTACCGGTCTTATTCATGGCAAGGGTCCACGATATTGTCCGAGCATCGAAGATAAACTTCGTACTTTCTCCGACAAGGATTCTCATCAACTTTTCCTTGAACCGGAGGGTCGTTCTACCAATGAATATTATCTCCAGGGTTTCTCGTCTTCATTGCCGATTGATATTCAGCTGAAGGCTCTCAAGGCAATTGATGGTTTTGAAAATGTAAGAATTTTCAGACCGGCTTATGCTGTCGAGTATGACTATTTCGACCCGTTACAGTTGAAATCTACACTTGAATTGAAGTCTATTCCTGGTCTCTTCTTCGCGGGACAGATCAATGGTACTACCGGTTATGAGGAAGCAGCTGCTCAAGGTTTGATGGCTGGTATCAATGCCTCCTTGCTTGTTCAGGACAAGGAGCCGTTTATACTTAACAGGGACGAATCTTATATTGGTGTTCTCATCGATGATTTGATTACTAAAGGTGTTGACGAGCCTTATAGGATGTTCACTTCTCGTGCCGAGTATAGAATTCTTCTCAGACAGGACAATGCTGATTTCAGACTCACTTCCAAGTCACATGAAATCGGCCTTGCTGATGAATTTAGATATTCTTATACTTCACGTAAATATGATAGGATTCAGCAGTTTGTGGATTTTTCTGATTCTAATAATATTACTGCGGTTCAGGCTAATGATTATCTTCTGTCAATAGGGGAGACTTATATCAAGGAAAGTAAACTTATTACAGATATCGTTTCTCGTCCGGAGGTGAAGTATGCCTCTGTTATTAAAAATGTTCCACGTGGAACAAAATTATTAAATGAATTAAATGGAGATATAGAGTTGATTCCTGATTCTACTCCATACTCATTTGGTGAAGTAGATTCTAATAAGTTTACATCCTTATTTGATGCTTATCAGATATTGTCTTTTAATCAGTCTATGCCTATTTCGGATGACACCTTAACTGATTATAGAACTAAGGTGTTTGAAAATTATTCTCGAGAGATATTGGACAATGCTGAGATTCTTCTGAAATATAGAGGTTATATAGTAAGGGAAAAGCAACTTGCTGATAAGATTTCTCATCTTGAAAGTCTGATTATTCCTGATGGATATGACTATGATAAAATTTCAGGACTTTCTATCGAGTGCAGGCAGAAACTAAAGAGATATCTACCTCGTACGATTGGTCAGGCTTCCAGAATTTCTGGCGTTTCGCCTTCTGATATTTCTATTCTTCTGATACATTTCGGCAGGTAATACTACTGATTTAAGATGTCATTCTATTTCTTTAATAAGACATGAAGTACTGAGAATTCAATTCATATTATAGGTATAAAGTAAAAAGCGAATGTAAGTGTTCCACATAGAACATATACATTCGCTTTTCTAATTCTATCTGCGACAGATAGGGGAGTACTGCTACAGTCGTTTCAATGCTTCCCTGATGATAGTCTCTATTGAAGCTTGAGGTTCTGACTTCAGTATAGAAGGTAGAATCTTACTGATATTGGCCTTGGTGAATCCGAGATTAAGAAGAGCTGTAGTAGCCTCATCGATATTGTTGTTGCTTTCCTGAATGGTGAGATTGGCCTTATCGACTCCGCCGCCTTTGATAATTTTGTCCTTCAGATCGAGAATAAGGCGCTGAGCAGTCTTGAGGCCAATTCCCTTTATACTTTTAATTTTGGCTACATCTTCTCCCATGATTGCATTTCTGATTTCTTCATCTGAAAGAGAAGAAAGCATCATCCTGGCAGATGCCACACCGACGCCGGAAACACTGATAAGAAGTTTGAACAGTTCTCTTTCGTCTTTGGTAGCGAATCCGTAAAACTGCTCGTCATCTTCTCTGATATAGTGATAGATGAAAATTTTAGCCTCCGAGCAGTCTTTCAGAATATCGTAAGTCTGCAAAGAAATCATAATGCTGTAGCCTATGCCGCAACATTCCACAATCACTTCAGTAGGGGAAATTTCGGAAATGTTTCCTTTGATGTAGTCGTACATATTAGAATCAATATTATTACTTTACTTGCAAATTTAGTAAATTTGCAGATTGAATTATACAATAACAGGCCGATTATGATTTCTGTAAATGAAATACGTCAGATGTTTCCGTTGCTTTCCCGTCAGATTTATGGAAAGCAATTGATTTATTTTGACAATGCCGCCACATCCCAGCGACCTCAGTCCGTATTGGATTTGTGGAATAGACTTTCCACTCAGTCCAATGCCAATATACATCGCGGAATACATAGACTGTCAGAAGAATCAACAGCTGAATATGAGAATACTCGAGATTATGTCAGGCAGTTTCTCAATGCACAGCATCGCGAGGAAATCGTTTTCACCTCAGGTACTACTGCTGCCATAAATCTCGTGGCATTTTCTTTCGGGGAGGCTTTTGTGGGAGAAGGGGATGAAGTCATAGTTTCTGAAGTGGAACATCATTCGGATATAGTTCCGTGGCAGATGATGTGCCAGAGAAAGAAAGCCGTGCTGAAGGTATTGAAAGTGGATGATTCTGGCCATCTGATGGTAGATTCATTGAAATCCCTGATAACAGAGCGGACTAAAATTGTCGCTATCACTCAGATTTCCAATGTGCTCGGAATTGTCAATCCCATTGACAGAATTGTCGAAATATGTCATTCGAAAGGTGTCCCGGTATTGGTTGACGGGGCGCAGGGAATAGTTCATCACGGTATGGATGTCACTAAGACTGACTGCGATTTTTATGCGTTTTCAGGTCATAAAATCTATGCGGCGACAGGTGTCGGCGTCCTCTACGGCAAGAAGAAATGGCTCGACAAGATGCCTCCTTACATGGGTGGCGGAGAGATGATATCTACTGTCAAATTCAGCGGTACGACTTATGCTCAGCTCCCTGAAAAGTTCGAGGCTGGAACCCAGAATTTCACAGGAGTTCCAACACTCAGACCTGCGATAGAGATGGCATTGATGATGAGGGATGAATCATTGACCAAGTACTGTGACGGGGTGAAGGAATACCTGATGGAAGAGTTGTTGAAGGATGAGAGGATTACATTGTACGGAGTACCTTCATCAATGGAAGAGAAGATTCCTCTGTTTTCAATTTCAGTGAAAGGTGCGCATCACGAGGATTTGGCATTGATTCTCGACAAGATGGGAATTGCGGCAAGATCCGGACAGATGTGCGCTGAGCCTTGTATGGACAGATTCGGGGTCACAGGCATGCTGAGGCTTTCATTGGCCCCGTATAATACCATGGAAGAAGCTGAGTATTTCATAAAGTCTTTGGATAAGGCTGTAAAAATGCTACAATAGGTTGATTACTAATATGTTATAATATATTATGCAAGAGAATAAATCATTGCAGGAGGCTGAAAATGAGGTGGTTGATACCTTCTCCATGTATGATGAGTGGCTGGACAAGTATGAATATCTCATTGACCTTGGGAAAAATCTCGAAGCCTATCCTGAAGAGTGCAAGACTGAAGATAAACTTATAAAAGGTTGTCAATCAAGGGTTTGGCTTGATTATAAGGTTCAGGATGGGAGGATTTATTTCAAGGCTGACAGCGATGCCATCATCACTAAAGGTATAATATCGCTTCTGATAAGCGTTTATTCAGGTAGAACTCCGGAGGAAATAGCTTCGTCAGATTTCGGTTTCATTGAGAAGATAGGACTTAAGGAAAATCTGTCGCCGACAAGGGCCAATGGGCTTGCTTCAATGATAGCTACTATTAAGGCTGTGGCACTTGAAAACAAGTAGTCTCAGCCCGTCAAAAATACGAAAACGAATATGGAAGATAATAAAAATGATATACTGACTGCGGAGGATGCCAAGGAGATAGCACCGTTCTATGCCGATGTCATCAAGGCATTGAAACAAGTATATGATCCTGAGATTCCGGTCAATGTGTATGACTTGGGACTTATATATGAACTGGTGATAAACAAGGCGCATGATGTATTTATAAAGATGACTTTCACGGCGCCTAACTGTCCTATGGCTGACGAGGTACTCGCGGATGTGAAGGCTTCGGTAGAGGATGTTCCGGGCATCAAATCTTGCAGCATTGACCTGGTTTTCGAGCCTGCGTGGGACAAGAGCATGCTTTCTGAAGAGGCAAAAGTAGAGTTGGGACTGGATGATGACTAACGGATCCACAGAAGTCTATTTGGGATTAGGCTCCAATCAGGGCGACAGAAACCTGTATATCGAAAAGGCATTGTCAATGCTGGATTCCACGCCTGGAGTAAGGGTGGAGGAGGAATCGTCCGTCATTGAAACTGAGCCTTGGGGATTCGAGTCCGAAAACTGCTTCTTGAATTGCGCTGTAAGGGTCAATGTGGACAGTACAGTGAGCCCTGAGTCGTTATTGGAAACGTGTAAGGAGATAGAGGCGGAATTGGGGCGTAATGAGGTGATGGAATACAGGGAGGACGGCAGCCGGGTGTATCATTCCAGAAACATTGACATTGACATACTTCTGTACGGCGACAGGCGGATTTCGTCCGAAAGGCTGACTGTTCCTCATCCGCTGATGGCAGAAAGGGATTTTGTTATGGTGCCTCTGAGGCAGATTGCGACTGACGGGATAGAAAACGCTTTCCCTGAAATATTCCGCCCTGCTTTGAAAACAAGTGCCAAATGACTACATTTGTGATTTGCAAAGAAAATAATTAAACTAATATAACTGTTATGACACAGGAAGAACTTTTTAAGGTCCTGGTTGCGCACTGCAAGGAATATGGTTTCATTTTTCCTTCAAGCGAAATCTATGATGGACTTGCAGCCGTTTATGACTACGGCCAGATGGGTGTTGAACTGAAGAACAACATCAAGAGATATTGGTGGGAGTCTATGACCCGTCTTCATGAGAATGTGGTGGGCATTGATTCTTGTATTTTTATGCACCCTAAGACATGGGTGGCTTCAGGACACGTTGCTGCATTCAATGACCCGCTTATTGATAATAAGGATTCCAAGAAAAGATACCGTGCAGATAATCTTATCGAGGATTATCTCGGCAAGATAGAGGAAAAGATCGAGAAAGAGGTTGCCAAAGGACGTAAGAAGTTCGGTGAAAACTTCGATGAGGCCAAATTCCGTGAGACTAATCCGAATATCCTCCGTGAAAAGGCCAAATATGAGCAGGTTCACAACAGATATGTAGCTGCTGAGAAGGCCAATGATCTGAACGAGTACAAGCAGATTATCCTGGATTGCGGTATCGTTTGTCCTATTTCAGGTACAGCGAACTGGACAGATGTGCGTCAGTTCAATCTTATGTTCAGTACCCAGATCAGCAATACCGGCAATGCTGATGACAAGATTTATCTCCGTCCTGAAACAGCACAGGGTATATTCATAGAGTATCTCAACGTGCAGAAGACCGGCCGTATGAAGATTCCTTTCGGTATCGCTCAGATAGGCAAGGCTTTCAGAAACGAGATTGTAGCCCGTCAGTTCATCTTCCGCATGAGGGAGTTCGAGCAGATGGAAATGGAGTTCTTCTGCAAGCCTGGAACAGAGATGGAATTCTTCGAGTATTGGAAGAAGACCCGTATGAAATGGCACGTGAATCTCGGTATGGGCGCAGAGAATTACAGGTTCCACGACCACGAGAAGCTTGCTCATTATGCCAATGCCGCAACTGATATCGAGTTCAATTTCCCATTCGGTTTCAAGGAACTCGAGGGTATCCATTCAAGAACTGATTTCGACCTCGGCAACCACGCTAAACTCTCAGGAAAGAAAATTCAGTACTACGATCCGGAGACAGGCGAAAGCTATACTCCGTATTGCGTAGAGACATCTATTGGTGTGGACCGTATGTTCCTGTCTGTTTTGGCTCATTCATACACAGTAGAAGAACTCGAGGGCGGCGAATCCAGAGTTGTGCTCCGTATTCCTGCACCGCTCGCTCCTATCAAGGTTGCTGTGCTTCCATTGCTCAAGAAAGACGGCCTTCCTGAACTCGCTCAGAAAGTCGTTGATGAGATCAAATATGATTTCAATTACCAGTATGACGAGAAGGACAGCATCGGCAAGAGATACCGTCGTCAGGACGCTATCGGAACTCCGTTCTGCGTAACTGTGGACCATGATTCTCTCAATGACAACTGCGTCACAGTACGTGACCGTGACACGATGGAACAGGTCAGAGTACCTATATCAGAACTTCGCGCAATGATAGACAAGAAGGTGAATATGTCCAACCTCCTCAGAGGATTGGCATAGCGACAGACCTTATCACAATAAAACCAGGCATCAGAGATTTGTTTCCGGTGCCTGGTTCTTTTTTTTGATTATCGGACTATTCTTCTCCCGTCAATTCAGCCATACGCAGCAGAATGGTTATGGAAGCGTTGGAACAATTTATCCAGTAAGAGCGTTTCTTGTTGCGCTCAGGATCTCGCAAATCGAACGTAGTAGGAATCTGTCCGTTCGTAATGTTCTGAACCACAGTGAGATTGTCGATGAGAGCCTTGGCCTTCGCAAAAGCCAGTTTGTCTCCGGTAGCCTCATACAAGTCGAGATAAGCATTGGCCACGTTGCAAGTGCTGTTGTCCACCGGGACCTGATAACGGTGCTGCTCATAAACGCAAGGAGTAGCGATAGTCCGCACGCCGTCCTTATTCGGCAGTGCATTCCAATGAACGAACTGGTCCTCACTCAAACGGATAAGGTCGCGGGAATCCTCTATTTCCTCAGAAGTCGGATGCCCGTTCAGAATATATGACGCGTATGGAGCAGCCGTGCAGTTCGTAAGATTCTGATACGGCTTCAAACCCTCTACAGTGACATCTTCGAACTGTCCGGTAAGATCGAAAGTCTCCAGTGCTACCTCTTTCATCCATTTTGCAGCCCGGTCACTCATGTCAGCATACTTCGTAATGCCATATTCACGCTCCAGACGACGTGTATAGTTGAGAATCGGGTGCAACATAGCCTTGGCTCCGTTTACGGGCTCTCCGGTCTCGAAAAACACCTTTATAGGGAAGGAACCGTCCTCGTTCTGAATATTGGCGAACGTATCAGCGATTTTCAACGCCCTGTCATAATAAAGTGAATCACCGGTGACATCGAAAAGGTCGAGAAAAGCATTGCCGGAATAACAAGCATCCATGGTCATGGTTCTGCCCACATTCCAGTCCTTCTTGGAAGCTACCTTGTCCCCGTAATATGTAGGAGGGAAAAACTCCAGTCTGTCGCCTTCTGGACGGCTCTGTTCCATGAGGAACTGCGCTGCATTCTTCGCTATCAGCAGAGCGTCTTCTTTCAATGCCGGTACATGTTTCGCGATTTTGGCTTCGACGCGGATGAGACCGCCGATGACCTTGTTCGCATAGGTGAAATGCGAGTAAAGGTCCAGGTCCGGGGTCAATGTTTCTTTGAATTTCTGTACACCTGGTGTTTTGTGGATATAAAGGGCAGCCATTAGAGCAGCCTCCTTATAAGGTCTTACATTAGAATTATATGGCCCTTCGAAAGGAAAATCCCTAAGGAAACTGCGCTGATACACAGTGTCTTTCACATTGTCATTGTCATCGAGTGCCAGCACGGTCAGCTTGACCTTGGAAGGTGGGATGGAATCCCAAATAGGGGAGAGGTCAGTAGTAGGATCTGATGAAGTGAAAGACCATTCACCGGAACCTTCTTCAGCATTGACCTTAAACCTATAGGCGACAGCTCCTTCTGAGGGTTTTATATCGAAAGTAGGAGCATAGGTGAACTTCTTGCAGAACTCATTCCAGCAAGGGTTGCGGCCCTCAGAAGCGGGTCTGATAGGGGTGAGGTACTCTTTGGCCGCTTCCGCGTTCAACTTTTCGGCCTGGTCTTGTGTCGAATTGCAACAGGACCATCCGAAAGCGCATAATATCGCAGTTGCGACAATCAGTGTCTTTTCAGTCATTTGTTATTCTTTGGTTACTGTTTCAAATTTAGCATTAATTATCTGAACTTTGGTTTATTTCTGGAGATACCCTCTTCTTCTTCGACGAACGCCAAGACCATCCCTGAACAATCTATTGATAGATGATAAATATCCCGATACTTCCTGACATTCTTGCTCAAATGATTTATTGCAGAAAGAAACAGTACGAAAAAATAAGGGCTCCCCTGCTGTTGTTATATGTTAGTCTAAGTATCCTAAAGTTTTCATCTTTTCGTAGACCATGAATGCCAATGCTTTCGAGCCGTTTGCGTTAGGATGTACATTAGATGAATACTCTGTCTGCCAAGAACTTGTCCAATACCCATTACCGGATAATTCCCTATCCTCTTCTGTAAATGGGCATCCTATAGCCTTTGAAATTCTCTCAGCATTCTGACTGCCAAAGGTCTTTAAATCAAGGTATTGGTCGCCAAATTCGTCCTGGAAACACTTACTATATTCAGGAGTCCAGTAAGTATACTCGTCGGAAGCTGAGAATCTGATATGCCCCATATGAAATCCAATAGCCACGAAATTATGATTACCAAACTCATCTGAAGCATAGCTCCTCATAGCCATATACATTCTGGCTAGAGCTTCGTAAGAATTATTGTAATTACGGTTTGCTCCACTGTAAACGCAAGTGACATCAGGATGTGGATACGTCTGAGAAGCATTGGAATACAATATGGTACCAGGTGTAACATTGACATCAGCTCCAGTTGACATTCGACGGATATACACCTTCTGATCGGAAACATTATAAGAAATACTACATTCTACCTTATCTTCTCCGACATAACAATTATTGATAAGGGAGCAAGATGACGCTTGGAACCATGCATCGAAACTTACCCTAGTATATTCGTTTACGTTCGATGCAGGATTTCCATCGGTAGTCCAAGTCGAATAAAGTGCCGATTTTAACTCAATAGGGTCGCCGTTCCCAGGAATTGTAAAACTATCCTTAAATGCCAGAGGAATAGCACCTTGTCTTCCGGCAATTCCCAAAGGAGTATCACCGCCGACACCACCGCGTACTACTATCCAACTATCCCCGAGAAGTGTCTGCAAATACGACGTAACTATATCATTTGCAATGCTATCTCCCCAATACAGAAGAGTCCTTGTACTCTTTCCCTGTTTTCCTGAAGCGAAGTCAAAAACTTTAGAAACATTATAAATATGGTTAGGCTCCAGATTAACTGTTTCTGAAGAAACGAACGATGATCTGTGAGAAGAACATCTGATAGATACCTTTAATCCGGAATAAGTACCGGCATTGACAACAGCATAAATTGTGTGCTCGATGCCAGTCCCAAATTTAGGGTAAGAACCTTCAGGATAAGAGATTACAACTCTGTTTGAACTCCTTTCCGAAATAAAGCTCGGAGCCGCAGCCTTCCCATTGTTCGGGTCAATGCTGAATTCACCGGTGAGTATGCTTCCTTCTGGGGCGGTGATTTCGATGTCATAGATATCCTCGTCAGAGTAATCTGCGTTTGTATTTGAAAATGTCAGTTTGACAATGCTGAAGATGTGATTGTCGAATGACAGATTCAAATCTGGATTCTCTTTATCATAGTCCCTTGTGGCTCCAGCCAATACGAAATCTGCAGAAGGGTCGAATGGTGCGACCTGATTCTCTGGAAGAGTAAGGTTAAGTTTACCCTCGGAATATGCACGTTCTGAATACGGATAATATGCAAAGATGTTTGCATTAGCAACTGATTCGAAAGGGATGTAATATCCTTTGAATGTAGCTGATGTCTTATTTGCTTCGATACAGCGGAACTTTTTGTTTGCAAGTTTATCCGCCACAAACAATCCTACGGCATCATTCTCCTGCCATTCGAGTTTGTTGTCTACAAATAATGTCTTTGTGGAATTATATCCTGTCGTTATATAAAAAGCCTGTTCCTGGAGAACCTCATCGCTACTGTCTGTTGGAAGTATTTCCTGAGTGCATGACAATACCGATAATCCTGCAAGTAAATAGAATAATCGCTTCATAAAGTGAAAACAAGAGATAGTTGAAGGCACACTTCAACTATCTCTAACTATTTGATTTAATTAAAAATTAATTGATCCTGTACTTGGAGTTGTGATGGTGAAGCCTGCCTTTTTTGCATCCTCCAATGTCTTTACTTCCCAACCGCTATCTACCAATGACTTCCATGCTTTTTTGTAGGCGTCGATAGCTCCACCTGGCACATAGATAGTCTTGTTTTTGGCTTTGAAAGTTTCAACTTGCTGGCCATCCAATGTTGCAGGGGTTTCTCTCAAGCAGATAATTGTGGAAAGATTAGGTGTACCATCGATACTGTCTGAGTATAAATTCTCCAGAGTTTTTGGCAATGTCAATGTCGTAATGACGGAGTTGTCATACATACACCAGTTTCTAATGGATTTGGTTCCTTCAGGAACTACATATGATGCTCCACTTCCACCATTGAGAACCATCAATTGAGTCATATCTTTGTTGTACAATGCTCCCTCATATGCTGTGAACTTCTTGTTGTTCGCGTTGACTTCCCATGTCATCTTGTCGTTATATCTGCTTGGGAAGCCATCAATGGAAGTTAATGATGCCGGAACTACAATCTTAGTGTAGAGACTGCTTGCCAGAGACATGTTCCCAAGAATAGTGATGCCTTCAGGAAGATGGAATTCGCTAATGTTCTTTACGCTTCTCTCAGACCAACCTCCACAGAAGCCATCTTTATCATCGTATCCTCTGATTACACCAAATCCGGCTTTTGCTTTGCTGAGATCCAATATGATTTGATGATCAAGATTCTTGAAGCTCTCGCACTTGGTTATAATCTCTTTGAGTAAGTTTTCAGAAATAAGACCGCCATCTGCACTGACTATTGAAACCTTCTTTGTAGCACTTGTAATCCTTTCTACATTGATTTCGCCTTCCTCGCCATCTATAAACATTTTTGAAGGACTGCAGAGAACTTCTTTAGCTGAGAATGATATTGCGTCTCCCGGGTTTATGGTAACAGGTTTGTTCTTTTTAAATGAACAGCCACCAAGATCGCAACTGATTGAGAATTTCATATTCGCTAGTGTGGTAGCTTCTGAAACTGGTATTACAAGAGCAACTTCTGTAGCCTCTTCCTTCTTTTTGCCTATGGCAAGAGGGGTGCGCATTTGCATTGTAAATGAAGTAACTTCACTATTATATATTTCATCTACAGGATCTTTCCAATTCCCATCAGATTGAATATAAGTGAATAAACCCTGGTGGATTCCAGTATCACTACTAATGGTTATGGAATTGACCTTAGTTTCTGTTGAGGCCCATAATTTGAGTTTGATGACGGCACCTGCATACTTGAACTCGATATTTCTGCCAGATCCTACTCCATACATTGGAAGTGATAAACTGCCACCATTGTTATCCTCATAATACTGGGTTGAAGGGAAGTTCATATAAAAATAGCCGTTGCTATTTTGCGGTACGCAATATTTTGCTGGATAAAAAGCGAAAAATACATCCTTGTCACCGATTCTTTCATCGCCGCTGACAAAAGAGAATGTTCCTACTTTCTTTCCTGCTGCATCGTCGGACAATTTGTATGTTCCCATTGTTGCCGGATAGTTTCCACTATTTCCTTTTTCGTTGATAGCATTGCTGATGTGCTTATCCTTTAACTGGATAGCGATTTCATCACCTTTAGCCCAAGTAACATCCAGATCATTAAGGGATGTCTTAGTCTCCACGATGGATGCTGTGATCTCAGCAGCCTGATCCTTTATCTCAACGTCTGAACTTTTCGTGCAATTTGCAAGACTGACCAGTCCAAGTATTGCACAACTTGAATAGAATATTTTTTTCATAACTTCTACCCTTTTTTTATTCTTCATCCCAATCTACGTCATTGCGGTCATTAAGAGGCGAGAGACCCCTGTCCTCAAATCCCGACGCAAAGCAGTTCTGCGTCTCGACACCGAAAACCTGTACCTTTGGTGCCTCATAAGTTAACTTTTTCATTTCCATTGTTTATTAAAATTTGTTTTGTTTGTTCGTTTTCCAATGCTATGGTCATCGTGGGCATGAGATGAGCTGTTTTTCAGCAATTTCAGACGTCCGTTTTTTGGACATCTTGGAGGGACTAAACAACACTTTGTTGAGGAACTGGAGGAACTTGATGTTTGATCATTTCGTTAAAAACAGCCGTCACTTCGGCATTGGCATAAACAAACCTCATCACCGTGGCGCGGGCTACGTGGAACTCACGGCTGATGTGGGAGATGGATTTGCCTTCGCGCATGAGAGTCAGGATTTTATCCTTATTGGTGAGGAGAATCTTAATCTTCGGGCATTGACCCGGACGCCTTCCGAGTTGGACGCCGGCGGCTTTTCTGACGGCGAGGGCCTCCTTGGTGCGCATGGAGATTAGACGGCGCTCGATGTCGGCGGTGAGACCGAATGCGAAGCAAAGTACTTGACTATTAATGGAATCATCGAAAGAATAGCCTTCTTTTATGGAGTAGAGTTTTACGCCGGATTTCAGACAATGCCCCATTATTTCCATGATTTCGACCAATGTTCTGCTCAGTCTGGATATTTCTGTAACGATTATGATGTCTCCTGTTTTCGTTTTTTTGAGCAGTCTGCCCAATTTTCGGGCTTCTTTTGCGACCTTTCCGCTGATGGTCTCCGTGACCCATTTGTCGATAGTTAAGCCTTTAATGTCCACGAAATTAAGTATCTCTTCTTTCTGGTTAATGACGAACTGTTTGTCCGTGCTGATTCTAATGTACGCGTAAATCATATTTTTTTGATTATTTCTTTGAATATTAGAAATATATATATATAATTTCGCGCCGCTTTTCATACGGACGTCTAATAATACAGCATAGACGGAGAGTCCGGAATCTTGGATTTTGTACAAAAAATCAGAATGTTTTTTTGAATAAGGAAATTATCTGAACTTCGGTTCTTTTTTAGTTGCTGCACTCGTAAAAGTAGACACGGAGGGGTAGAAAAAGATTGAATGAGTTATCTTTGTAGTTGAGTTCAGGTCGTTGGGCCTGGAGGGAGGGGCG
>QWCB01000633.1_pt1 | contig 101164 bp, 92 predicted proteins | sample 1972511 | NCBI WGS metagenome assembly QWCB01 (sample SAMN09866719, study PRJNA288562) | Human gut metagenome isolate term5_stool, whole genome shotgun sequencing... | isolation source: gut | host: Homo sapiens | place: USA: California | reverse complement strand
GTTTTATCGGAATTCAGTACTTCGTTCTCAAAATTATTTTTATTGATATTAATAGCAGACATTTTACAGTCCTCCTTATCTTTTTCTTTTTGTAGCTTTGTTATAGTCTTAAATTCATTTGTTTTCCGTGATTACATCACCATACCACATTAAATTAACTTCTTGCCATACCATCTACACTTAATATAACACCTGTAATGTAACTCGCCTCATCTGATGCAAGAAACACAAACGCATTGGCAATATCTTCTGGCTGTCCAAGACGACGCAATGGAATTCTTTCAATCATAGGTTCGATAACTTCCTTTGGCACAGCTTTCATCATATCAGTTTCTGTAATCCCAGGTGCAACAGCATTAACACGAATACCTTTCTCTCACAATTACTTCGCTCATTTACTTCTCCTTTCGCACAAGAGATATTAGAAATTTTAATAAATAAAAATACAAAAGGCTATGACCTGCGAGGCATAAAATATAACCGGAATTAGTGTTCCAAGTCGCCATAAACAATTATTTTTGTCAACCTGCGTCGCCCAAGTCGCCAATATTTCACTTTCCACGTCGCCAATAATTAAATATGGCGACTTGATGGCAGCGTGCAGCTATTTTTACACCAAATCCAGAAAATGAGCTAAAAAAAGAGACCCATACCAAAAATGATATGAGTCTCCAAAAAGCCTATAAAATCAAGCTTTCTATTTAGAATTTGCCCTCATCAGAAGCCTGCTGAACAGAAACGGCAACTGCTACTGTAGCACCAACCATTGGGTTATTACCCATTCCGATAAGTCCCATCATCTCAACGTGAGCCGGAACTGATGAAGATCCTGCGAACTGTGCATCTGAATGCATACGTCCCATTGTATCTGTCATACCGTATGAAGCTGGTCCTGCTGCCATGTTGTCTGGGTGAAGTGTACGTCCTGTACCACCGCCTGATGCTACTGAGAAGTACTTCTTGCCCTGCTCGATACACTCTTTCTTGTATGTACCTGCTACCGGATGCTGGAAACGAGTTGGGTTTGTAGAGTTTCCTGTGATAGAAACACCAACGTTCTCGTGATGCATGATTGCAACACCTTCCTGAACATCATCTGCACCGTAACACTTAACTGTTGCACGGAGTCCATCTGAGTATGCATGCTCAGATACGATGTTGAGCTTAGCTGCCTTGTAGTCATACTGTGTCTCTACGAATGTGAATCCGTTAATACGTGAGATGATCTGTGCAGCGTCTTTTCCAAGTCCGTTAAGGATAACACGCAGTGGTTTCTGACGAACCTTGTTTGCCTTCTCAGCGATTCCGATAGCACCCTCAGCAGCTGCGAATGACTCGTGACCTGCTAAGAAACAGAAGCACTCTGTCTCCTCCTCGAGGAGCATCTTTCCAAGGTTACCATGTCCTAAACCTACCTTACGGTGATCAGCAACTGATCCAGGGATACAGAATGCCTGAAGTCCCTCTCCGATTGCTGCTGCAGCGTCTGCTGCTCTTCTACATCCTTTTTTGATTGCGATTGCTGCACCAACTGTGTATGCCCAGCAAGCGTTCTCGAAACAGATTGGCTGGATTTTCTTTACCTGATCGTAAACATCAAGTCCAGCGTCCTTTGTAATCTTTTCAGCTTCTTCGATTGAGCTGATACCATAGCTGTTAAGTACAGCATTGATCTGGTCTATTCTTCTTTCATATGATTCAAATAATGCCATTGTCGTTCTCCTTTCCTCTTATTCCTGTCTTGGATCGATGATCTTAACAGCACCCTGCTCTGGAGTTACACGACCGTATGATCCTGAAGCTTTCTCCCAAGCTGTGTTAGCGTCATCACCCTTTTTGATAAAATCTGTCATTTTTCCAAGAGAAACGAACTGGTATCCAATTACTTCATCGTTCTTGTCAAGAGCGATTCCTGTTACATAGCCCTCAGCCATCTCAAGGTAACGAACTCCCTTTGCCTTTGTTGCGTACATTGTACCAACCTGTGAGCGAAGTCCCTTTCCTAAATCCTCAAGTCCTGCTCCAACAGCAAGTCCATCATCAGAGAATGCAGACTGTGTACGACCGTAAACGATCTGTAAGAATAACTCTCTCATAGCTGTATTGATGGCATCACAAACTAAGTCTGTGTTTAATGCCTCAAGAATTGTCTTACCCTGTAAGATTTCTGCTGCCATAGCTGCAGAGTGTGTCATTCCTGAGCATCCGATAGTCTCAACTAATGCCTCTTCAATTACTCCATTCTTTACATTGAGTGAGAGCTTGCAGGCACCCTGCTGTGGTGCACACCAGCCTACACCGTGTGTAAATCCTGAAATGTCCTCAATTTTCTTAGAATGAACCCATTTTCCTTCTTCTGGGATAGGAGCTGGCTCATGTTTTGCGCCCTTAGCTACAGGACACATGTTTTCAACTTCCTTAGTGTAAATCATCTTAAGACTCCTTTCGTTATGGTTTTAACATACCCGATTTATTCTCTCATATTTTTTGTAATAAGTCTAGAGTATCATCGACAAAAAACAACAAAAATACAATATTTTTTCAAACAACATTACTATTTTTTAAGAACAACGTTGTCCTTGTCCTTGAAAATGTGGTTTGCAGGGATGACTCCGCGTACTCTTGAAAGCGGATAAATGTTTGAATTTCTTCCTATTACTGTTCCCGGATTGAGCACTGAGTTGCAGCCCACCTCCACATGGTCACCGAGCATAGCGCCGAATTTCTTGCGGCCGGTTTCAATCTCCTCTTTTGTATCGTAAACATCCTTTACGACTACAAGAGTCTTGTCACTCTTTACATTTGATGTAATAGAGCCTGCGCCCATATGTGATTTGTAGCCCAGGATTGAATCTCCTACATAGTTGTAATGTGGCACCTGTACTGAATTAAAGATGATTACATTTTTAAGCTCTGTGGAGTTACCTACTACTGAGCCCTTGCCTACAATTGCACTGCCACGGATAAAAGCACACTGTCTGATTTCTGCATCCTCGCAGATGATGAGTGGACCGTGCAGATATGCGCTGTCAAATACTGTTGCGCTCTTTGCCACCCAGATATCCTCGCCTCTTTTCTCATAGATTTCAGGGTCGAGTGTTGGTCCGAGCTCCTTGATGAAATCACTTATTCCGGCAAGTGCCTCCCATGGATAAGTGAACTGCGATAAATACTCCTTTGCGATTGTTTCATCCAGATTATAGAGGTTTGTTATTTTAGCGTTTTCCATTTTCTATGTCCTTTCTTTTAATTATGTGAAAATTATTGACTATTTTTTTAACTGTCATTTTAATATTTAAACTTAAATATAAGCATTAAACATAAATATAAAAATTTATATTAATTATAGATTTAATAATTAATTATCAGCAGAACTACTCGCCAAACAACTCATGCGCCGCCGCAAATGCCGCCTCCGACACATCATCTGCCTGTGCACTATCAGCTGCCATATCAAATCCTGCCAGAAATTCCTCTGGGATTCCCATCTCATCCATGGTTGTATTATTCATGGTTGTCTTATCCGGCGCATCATCTGCCGTGCTCTGTACTTCAGCATTGTTATATGCATCAGCATTGTTCTGTGCATCAGCATTGTTATGTACTTCAGCCGTGCTCTGCACTTCTTCCTCGCCGGGGTTATCGAAATCAAATGATATCTGGTCATTTTCAAACTTAAGGCATGTATCGAATACATTTCCCGCCTTGGAGGTGAAGCCTGTGACCTTCTTTTTGGTCTTTCCTGTGGTAAACAGCTCCGTGAGAATTTCCTCTGAAAGCTCCACCTTTGCCACAGTATGCCAAACATTGAAGCCGCACTCACACTCATATTTCCACTGTGTCTTTTTGAGAGGTCTGCCACACTTTGGACAGAGTACATTTGTCTCGATTGGCTTAGGCTTTTCGGGGAAATCAAAGGCTATATCTCCGTCTTCTGTGAGCTTTAGCGGTGCGTCAAACTTCATGCCTGTCTTTGAGACAAATCCTGATATAACTTCTGTCTTTTTCTTTGTCAAAAGCTCCTTAAGGACTGATTCCTTTATTTTGACGCTTGCGACCTTGCCCACCATAAAGCGGCAGCTCTCAGGATCATCACGCCTGTTGTTCTCACATACAAAGCCAAACGGCGCCACCTGGATTTTGCCTCCGCACTTCGGACATACTACATCCTTCACTGTCTTTGGCTCTACATGGTCAAAATCAAACTGGACAGAGAGCTTTTTGTTTTCATCCTCCTTAAGCACCAGGCACGCATCGAAGCGTTTCCCGCTTTTGGATTTAAAGCCTCGTATGGTCTCGGTCTTTTTATCATTAAGAAGCTGCTTTAAGTTTGCGGCTGTGATTGTCTTTCCCGCAATCTGTCCCACCGAAAAGCGGCAGCTTCCCGGCTCATCACCCTTGTAGTTCACACAGCCATAGCCAAACGATGTCTTTTTTATCTGACCACCACAAAGCGGACAGACGACATCCTTTATGATTTCGTCCTCCACATTGTCAAAGTCAAATGCTACGACGGTGTGCATTTTCTCACTTCCCTCTGTGACCGGCTCCTTCTTTAAAACGAGGCATGCGTTGAAGCGCTTTCCCGATTTTGATTTAAAGCCCTTTATCGTCTCAGTTCTGCCGTTTGCCATGAGTTCTAAAAACTGTACCTGTGACAGCTGCTTGTCTGCTATCCTTCCAACGAAGAAATGGCAGCCATCCTCTGTCTGTCTGTTATAGTTTGCACATCGGTAGCCGTATGGTGACACATATATATCGCCCCCACAGTCCGGACATACAATACCCTCGACCTTTTGCGGCTTTACATTTTCAAAATCAAAGGTGGCTGATACCTTGTTCGTCTGTTCATCCTTGTTGAGCTTTAAGCATGCATCAAAGCGTTTGCCGCTCTTCGACTTAAAACCACGGATTGTGTCGGTGATTCCCTCTTCAATCAGCTTTTTGACCTGTTCCTCCGGAATATCAAGTCCTGCCACCTGTCCGATATTAAAATTACATCCTGATTTATCATTTTTGTAATTGGCACAGCCGTAGCCAAACGGTGTGGTCACTATCTCACCGCCGCAGACCGGGCACTTGACACCTATCTTTCGTCTGGCCGCCGCACCTCTGGCATTTTTGCCTGCAAAGCTGCTGATACGGTCTGCAATCTCAGGGCGCAGATTCTGCTCAATCATCTTTTCTGTCTCTTTTCGGATAAAGCTCTCAAGCTTTCCCCTGTATTCCCAGAAATCCACCGTGCCCCTTGTAATTCCGTCCAGTCCCTTTTCCCAGTTGGCTGTCATCTTTGGATTAAGAAGTGCCGGAACTGTCATGTATACGACCTCAAATACCATCTCACCAAGGCTTTCGGGTGTGAGTATCTGTGTCTTTTTGTTCAGATTCAGATATCCTATACGGACAAGCTTCTGGATTATCTCCGCTCTCGTTGCTGAGGTGCCTATTCCTGAGCCCTTTATCTGCTCACGAAGCTCCTCGTCCTCGATAAGCTGTCCTGCATTTTCCATGGCAAGCACCATGGAGCCTGATGTATAGCGCTTTGGCGGAGATGTCTTACCAAACTTGATATTATAGCCTTGGCATGCTATCTCATCACCCGCCTTTAGCTTATCGGCAAACTCAAGCATCACCTTTGGATTTACGACTATCTCATCATTGCTGCCGTTTGCTGTGCTGTTTTCATCTGTACTATCTGCAGTTTCACTGTTTTTACCAAGTATTCGTGCGTTTGATTCCTCAAACGACTTCTTTTTCGGCGGATTCGCCACCTGTAAATAGCCCTCGCTCTTTAGTACCTTTGATGATGCAAAAAAACTTTCCTTATCCACATCTACGACAAGCTTCACATTCTCATACTCTGCCGGTGGATAAAAAATACTAAGGAAACGCCTGACAATCAGCTCAAATACTGCTCTTTGAAGCGATGTAAGCCCCGAAAGCTCTGTAAGCTGACCTGTCGGAATGATAGCATAGTGGTCTGTTACCTTGCTGTCATCCGTGTACTGCGTATCAACTATGTTGGCATATAGCCTCTTTTGCATAATATGCTCCACAAAGTCTGCTGTCGATTCAAAACCTTTAAGCCTGCTTATATTTTTTCCAATCTCCTTTGCCACAGCGCTTGAGAGCACCCTGGCATCTGTTCTAGGATAGGTGGTGAGCTTTTTTTCATACAGATCCTGAGCCACCTGTAATGTCTCATCAGGGCTGATTTTAAACTTCTTTGAGCACTCTGCCTGCAGCTCCGCCAGATTGAAAAGAAGCGGTGCTCTTTTTTTAGCAATATTCTTAACTATAGATTTAACTTTCGCCTGTTTGCCGTTTAATTCTTCAATTAAAGCAAGTGCATCTTTTTCCTCTTTGAAGCCGTTTTCCTTGTATAAAAGCGGTGATTCAAAGTACCTTGAGCCTTCTACAGCCTTCCACTCTGCCTCTACACCGGCATCCGTAAACCTGCCGATTACCCTGTAAAACGGAGTCTCCTTAAAGTTTCTGATTTCGCGCTCACGTATTACTACCATTCCAAGCACACAGGTCATCACTCGTCCGACCGCGATTGCCGTGTACGAGCGTGTACCCGCTGCATCGTTTAGCAGATTGCCGTATTTGACCGACATGACACGCGAAAAGTTGATGCCCATCGCATAGTCCTCGATGGTACGCATGATGCCGCTCTTTCCGAGGTTTGCATACGCACTCATCGGCTTTGCCTCTTTTATGCCTCTTAGGATTTCCTCCTCGGTCTGCGAATCTATCCAGACTCGAAGCTCCTCCATGCCTTCCCTGACACCGCCAAAGTTTCTGATATTCTCCTCGATGGTCTGTCCTTCTTTTCCGGCATCACCTGCCCAGTAGACTCTGTCAATGTCCTCTCTCTGCAAAAGAGCGTGCACAATATTGTACTGCTTGCGCACGCTGTCTATCACATCATATTTGTATTCCTTTGGCAGAAACGGCAGATCCTCAAGACGCCATTTCTTGTATTTCATGTCGTAGGACTCAGGGTAGACCAGCCCGACCAGATGTCCCACGCACCATGAAATCACATATTCTCCATTTTCTATATAACCGTCATTGCGTCCGCTCACCCGCAGCACCTTCGCAAATTCCTGTGCCACGGATGGCTTCTCTGTTATTATCAGTGATTTTCCCATAAGCTCCTCTATAATTCATCCATGGTCATCATTGGCTTGTCCCAGTTGCAGAAGCCGATGATGCTCCTTCTATTCTCGCTCTGTGCCACGATGATTTCCTCCTTTTGACAGCCTCTCCTTCCGTAGAGCACTACGAGCTGGTTACCCGACTCTTTATAGAGCTGCTCAAGTTTCTCTAAATCCGTGTGTTTTTCTTTCATAATATTACTCCAAAATAATCAACTTGAAATATTATATCACAATTTAACACGTATACAAATAGATTTTAATTATAATTTCCGAGCTCCTATTGTAGCTTTCACTTTATTTCTGACAAACATATAGCAGATAGCCTGCATGATGATTGTCGCTATCCATGAGCCGGGATATGATATAAACAGAAAAAACAGCGACCTGTGGCTTGGAAACAGACCATATATCCAGATGATTCTGACTCCGACTGTTCCTATTATAGAAAGTATCATAGGTACAGTTGAGTATCCCATTCCTCTTAGTGCTCCCGGAAAAAGGTCCATGATTCCACACAGGAAATATGGGATTGTTGTAATTGAAATAATCTCAAGTCCTGATTTAATTACCTCGCTATTACTTGTATATATGCCAAGTATCTGTGTTCCAAATATGTATGAAGCACTTCCCATCACAAGCGCTACCGCTGTCGTGAGAAACAGACAGTCTATCAGTACCCTGTCCATTCTCTTTTGTTTTCCCACCGCATAGTTCTGGCTTGTAAAGCTCATGCAGGCCTGTGTGATTGAGTTGACTGATACATACAAAAAACCAAGTATATTGTTTGCCGCCGTATATCCAGCCATGGCTATTGAGCCAAAGGAATTGACTGATGACTGAAGCATGGCATTTGAGATATTTATGACTGTGCTCTGTATGCCGGCCGGAATTCCCACCTGAAATATCTGAAGCATATATTCCTTATCAATCGCAAGCTTATTAAAGCAGAGCTTATAGCTGGTATCTGCTTTGCTCAAACAATATAATACAAGTACGCTGGAAACAAACTGCGAAACAATTGTACCGATTGCAACACCTGCAACATCCAGTTTACACACTATTACAAAAAACAGATTGAGCAGTGCATTGATACAGCCTGAAATAATCAAAAAGATAAGAGGTCTCTTTGTATCGCCGACAGCACGCAAAATTGCCGCACCATAGTTATAAAGCATAAAAAACGGCATACCGCAAAAATAAATCCTCATATAAATAGTGGAAAGACCTATGACATCATCCGGTGTACCCATGATTTCCAGCGCACCCCTTGCAAAAATAACACCGACCACACCCATCACAATACCACTTATGAGTGCAATCATAATAGCGGTGTGCACCGTCTTAGACATCTCCTTATCCTTGCCTGCCGCATAAAATCGGGCAGCGAGCACATTCGCACCAAGCGATATACCCATAAACAGATTGACAAACACATTGATAAGTGCCGTAGTCGAGCCAACAGCCGCAAGTGATTTGCTGCCACTAAACTGTCCCACGACAATAATATCCACCGCATTAAACGCTAACTGTAAAATGCCCGAAATCATAAGCGGCAACGCAAATGAAATAAGCTTATCCATTATTGAACCGTTTACCATATCAATTTCATACTTATTATTCTTCACTTATATCTACCTCTTAAATATTATTCTTCTAAGCCTTTCTATTTTACCACGATAAAATATAAATTCAAGCGTAACAATTAAGCCACCCGAGAATAATAAACCTAACAAAACTAAAAAAAAGAGTCCCTTTTAAGGGACTCGACTTTTGCAAATTAAAATCACAGAGTGAGGTTTTTCCGTTCAATACACTGCCTTCACCGGAGAGTACACAGTATGTTCCGAAGAAAAAATATGAACTGCCACGGGTTTCCAACAGGTAAAATGACAGTTTAGACTTGCAAACTGCCATAACCTGTCCGGGAAAAATCCCGTGGCTGACTTCATATTTTATCTGAGGAATACTACTGTGTGCTCCCACGGTGCTCACAGCCCACAAACGGAAAATCCGCCCTCATAATAATATTTTCCAGCAAATTGCTAAATCTACTTCTTTGTGATGTAACCCTGTGCCTTAAGAAGCTCTGCACAAAGGACTGCTCCACCTGCTGCACCACGTACTGTGTTGTGTGAGAGTCCGACGAACTTCCAGTCATAGACTGTATCCTCTCTGAGACGTCCGACATTGATTCCCATACCATGCTCATAATCCACATCAAGTGCAACCTGAGGACGATTATCCTCTTCACAGTATCTGATGAACTGCTTTGGTGCGCTTGGAAGCCCAAGCTCCTGTGGTACTCCGCTGAACTTCTCGAGTGCCTCGATGAGCTGCTCCTTTGTAGGGTTCTTTTTGAACTTGACAAATACAGCTGCTGTATGACCGTTTAATACAGGAACACGGATACACTGGCATGTGATAACCGGTGACTCTGCAGGAACAATCTGTTTCTTCTCATCATCCACATATCCCCAGAGACGAAGTGGCTCTTTCTCAGATTTTTCTTCCTCTCCACCGATGAATGGAATAATGTTTCCAACCATCTCAGGCCAGTCCTTGAATGTCTTTCCGGCACCTGAGATTGCCTGATATGTTGTAGCAACAACCTCATATGGCTCAAACTCTTTCCATGCTGTAAGAACCGGAGCATATGACTGGATTGAGCAGTTTGGCTTTACTGCTACGAAGCCTCTCTTTGTACCGAGACGCTCCTTCTGATATTTGATAACCTCCATGTGCTGTGGGTTGATTTCAGGTACAACCATTGGCACATCAGGTGTCCATCTATGGGCACTATTGTTTGAAACTACAGGAGTCTCTGTCTTTGCGTAGTCCTCCTCGATCTTCTTGATCTCGTCCTTTGACATATCAACGGCTGAGAATACGAAGTCAACCTGTGAAGCAACCTCTTCTACCTCATTGACGTTCTTTACGATGATTTTCTTAACTGCCTCAGGCATTGGTGTGTCCATTTTCCATCTATCACCAACGGCGTCCTCGTATGTCTTGCCTGCACTTCTTGGGCTGGCTGCAATTGTTGTTACCTCAAACCATGGATGATTCTCTAAAAGAGAAATAAATCTCTGTCCTACCATTCCTGTTCCACCGAGGATACCTACTTTAAGCTTTTCACTCATTACTCTAATCTCCCTATCTTCTAGAATTTCTTCGACCATGTCATACACTATACTTTGACATTAAAATCAGGTTTTGTCCGTCTGTCGCGCACAACTGTCTTTATAGGAAATATATTACTTGAAACTTTAATGAAAAACAAGGAAAAAACTATATTAAATTAATAATTTTTATCCCTGTTTTTTATAAAATATGCACAAAAACTATACTTCATTCTGCCAATTTGACTTCATATACTCGTCGTAAACGGCAATTACCTTGTCCATTGATGTCTTTGATGGTGCTCCAACTGTACACCTTGTGCTGACACAGGTCTCCATTGAAATGGCATCAAATACATCCTCCTCAAATACCGGAGAGATAGCCTTGAGCTCGTCGATGCTCATATCGTCGATTGCAATGCCCTTGTCGATGCAGTAAAGCACTATTCTTCCTACAATACCGTGTGCATCTCTAAACGGTACACCCTTTTTAACGAGATAATCAGCTGCATCTGTGGCATTTGTAAAGCCATTGTTTGCACTCTTTCTCATCACGTCCTTGTTAAACTTCATTGTATCAATCATTCCTGTAAAAAGTGCGATACATCCCTTTGCAGTGTCGAATGCATCAAATGCCAGCTCCTTATCCTCCTGCATATCCTTGTTGTACGCAAGCGGAATTCCCTTCATGGTGGTGAGAAGCGACATGAGTGCACCGTATACACGGCCTGTCTTTCCTCTGACAAGCTCTGCTATATCAGGATTTTTCTTCTGTGGCATGATTGAGCTTCCTGTGCTGTACGCATCGTCAATCTCAACAAACTGGTACTCGTTTGAATTCCATATGATAATTTCCTCAGAAAAACGTGACAGATGCATCATGATAGTTGAAAGAGCCGATAAAAACTCAATCAGATAATCCCTGTCTGACACACCGTCCATACTGTTAAGTGTCGGTCCGTAAAAATCCAGAAGCTGTGCTGTATAGTCCCTATCAAGCGGATATGTAGTGCCTGCGAGTGCTCCTGAGCCAAGAGGACAATAGTTCATTCTCTTATATATATCGCACAGTCTTGATCTGTCTCTCTTAAACATCTCAAAATATGCGCCCATATGGTGAGCCAGAGTGATTGGCTGGGCCTTCTGCAGATGTGTAAAGCCCGGCATGATAGTCTGTGTGTTTTCCTTCATAATCTTAAGGATAACAGCTAAAAGTTCCTTAAGCTCATCATCAGTCTCCTTCACTGTCTTTCTGGTGAAAAGACGCATGTCAAGAGCTACCTGGTCGTTTCTGCTTCGGCCTGTGTGAAGCTTCTTTCCTGTGTCACCAAGCCTGTCTATGAGTGTAGCCTCAACGAAGCTGTGGATATCCTCATACTTTGAGCTGATTTCAAGCTCCCCTGACTCTACCTCCTTAAGTATCTGCTTTAGGCAAGCCACTATATCGTTGCTCTCTGCCTGTGAGATGATGCCCTGCTTTCCAAGCATCGTGACATGGGCGATGCTGCCCTCTATATCCTCTTTATAAAACTTCTGATCAAATGAAATGGACGCATTGAAATTGTAAACGAGCTGATCTGTCTCCTTTGTGAAACGTCCTCCCCATAACTGTGCCATGAGATTCCTCCTTGATTATTAAATGATGATTTATTTTCATGTATCACAATGTATTGTATAAAAATAAGATGTAATACCGCCGCCTGCTCTAAACAGCCGCTTTACTGTGCTAAATTATATAATAATTTTTACTGTCACGCAACCACATTTTCACCCACGTGCTGCAATCTCTCTGTCACGCTGCTCCTTAGAAAATACACAGCCGCAGTAGTACTGCCTGTACATATCATACTGCTTTGATATCTCCGTGGACTTTTTATAGCCCTCTTTCTTCTTAAAATCAGAGAAAAGATATCGCACTCCATATTGGCTCTCTAAGTCTTTTCCTATCTCATTGAGCTTTTCGGCATTCTTCAACGGGCTGATGGAAAGTGTCGTAGTAAAAAAATCAAAGCCATGCTCCCTTGCATACTGTGCACTCTCCTCAAGACGCAGCCTGTAGCACTTAAAGCACCTCTCCCCGCCCTCAGGCACAGCCTCCATGCCGCGTGCCATATCGTAAAAGCGCTTGGTGTCATACACACCCTCCACAAAGTGAACCGGATTTTTCACCAGGAACTCATCTATAAAGCGCTTCTGCTCCTGTGCTCTCATGTGATACTCCTCTGGTGGGTAAATATTTGGATTGTAATAAAACACAGTCACCTTAAAATACTCCGAGAGCGTCTGTATGCAGTATGTGCTGCACGGCCCACAGCAGCTATGAAGCAAAAGCCGTGGAGTACAGTTATTGTCCATGCAATTTTCTTTTATTAAATCTTCCATTAATTTTTGATAGTTAATCTTATTTGCCATGTTATATTATTTCTTTCTCAAAATTCAAAAATTTTTGACATATCCCAAAATATTATTTCAGGTAACTATTCTGCATATTTACTATTATGATTAATTACTATTTCTGATATAAGCTGCATAATACGAACAAGGGCCGGAAGTCTCCTCCCGGCCCGGCTCATACTAATCCTCTTCTTCATATCCGAACATTAGTCTAAAAATCTTTTTTCCTGTTTCAGTCTTGAATATGCGCTTATATGCCTTGTCGATTGCACGGTTTCCCGCATCATCCTCATACAGATTTACGAGGAAATCAGCCTCAACGAGTATCTGATAATCAAGACCATCTATATTGTCATATGTGTGATGGTGACCTATGAGAAAACAAATTCTTTCAACTATGTAATTCTCGAAGCCAAGCTGTGAGAGCATCTTCTGGGCGATTATCGGTCCCTCCTGCTCCTGAAGCTTTCCATCGCACCTGCCATACTTTTCCTCCGCTACACGTATGCCGATATCGTGTGTGTAAGCCGCTGCCTCAAGTATAAAGAGCGAGGCATCATCAAGCTCCTCTCCTATACCGATAAGCCTTGCATAGCTGTGCACCTTGGTAAAATGCTGGATTCTCTTTGGATCGCCATCATAGTAGGCAATCATATCCATAAACAAGTCGTCTAACTGTTGTTTACTATAACTGTCACTATCCATTTAATATATTTTTCTCCTGATAATATGTTAATTAGTCTCATTGCCGGCTTTTGCACCGACAATGATAACATACTACAAAGCGATCATTTTTTCAATATTTTTACAAAAATATTTCTTATTTTTTGAAATCACTATGTTGTTTATCACACTGTTATGCGGGAACAGTAACATCACTACTTTGCATCACGGAAAAATCCCCTGAATGCGAATTCTGACAAAGGCTTCTTGTAAAGCAGCTCTCCTATCAATATCTCAAGCGCTCCACCTGCAAAAATAGCAATATAGCCTAGCAATGCCACCACCGGGAGTCCTAGCTTAAAAACAGCATTAGAAACCGGCACAAACGCTGCTCCTGAAAGCACAGTAAAAACGCCCATAAACAAAACCATGAATACGATAAAGCCAAGTACAAAATACTTATAGCATATGCTTGTGTACAGATATACTATAAACAGTGCAACATCAAGCGTAAAAAGTGTGTAGATAAGCTGCGTCTTATCTGCCACTCCATATTGTATCAGAATGACTCTTTCTACCACCAGAAATGTAAAAATAACAAGATTGATTACCGTGCTTGACATCACCGGAATGTATATCTGCAGCTTCTTTTTCAGTGATGTGGACTGGATAAGCTCTGACACATCCATCGACATGATGAGCTGGAATGTGAACATACCACTCATCATAAAGTATATCCCGCCTATGATTGTAGTTCCTTTGCTCATTATATCGGATGCAATTCCGATTACTGCAAAGAATACAAGCATGATCACATTCAACTTCAGTTTGTAGCCATATCTCAACAATTTAAATCCTAATTTAATATCTTTCAGCATAATATTTCTCCTTTTCAAATATACTTCTTCAAATATACTTCCAATTTAAAGAGCCTCTACACATCAACATATGATCTGCGGATACGAACCACCATATGATAGTATGTCGCTGCTATCACACAAACGAGTGCTACCGCAAGTAAAGGTGCAATAAACTTCAGTGTACCTCCATAAATCAAAACAGCTATACTGCCGGCAATTGCCGGAAAGATAACTATAAGTGCCAGCAGATAAATATACATTCCCAGATCCATGTATCTGAATATATTTAACGATCCAACCGACACAATTGAAGATATCATAATAATGTCAAATATCGACCAGATATTAACTCCTAATTTAATAAATGGTATTGATGCAATGAGTACCGTAATTCCAATACGCAGCGGTCTTATAAGTATATCCACAAGAACTGCATTCTCAAAGTATCTTACACCGTTAAAACCTGTCTTTAAGAAATGCATGCCAAATGCATTCTTCCTGCACATACAGCCAAAACAGAAATAGTCCTGTGCCACCTCGCACATCATATAAAAATCATAAACAATTACTATAACTCCTATCCTTGCCCAGACTGTTTTTGAACAGTCAATTAGCATTGATGCCAGAATTGCTAAAAGCGGAATCAGTATATTTGTTATCAGACGATACTTGAAATTTGTCATAACACGGTAGTCCCTGATGTATGTTAGAGCTTCATTCTTTGCTTTGTTATCTTTTCTATTAATTGTTCTTTCAGTATCATGTTCCTGTGAAACCATTTTTTCATTCATACTTCCTGACATATTTTCCATAACATCTCACCTCGCACTAGCGCATCACAATTTTTGTATTATTTTTCATGACCGCAACGCTTATCTGGTAAAGTGTCGGAATCTCCTTGGTTACATTAAGTCCTGCAAGCTTATCTATATTTTCCACCAGGCATATGCCCTCGAAGCCGTACGGATTTTTGGTCATTGAATAAAGCACCTTACCGGCAGCCTCTGTATCTGCTGCATCTCCTTTAATCAGGATATATTTTTCCTTCAAATCCTCGACAAAGCCCTGCTCCACAATCTGTCCGTTTTCCATAATAATGGCATAATCGGTGATATTTTCCATATCAGAAATATTGTGCGTAGAGAAAAATACACTGCGCTTTCCGTTGCCCTCATGGATATACTCACCAATCATCTGGCACAGCTTATCTCTCATAAGCGGATCAAGCGGCGATGCCGGCTCATCCAGTAAAAGAAGGTCTGTCTTTCGCGCCATGACGCCTGCAAGCATGAGTTTCATCTTCATACCATCCGAAAAAGAGCTGTTAGCCTTCTTCATATCAATGCCGCCATGTGAAAATATTGCAAGCTCCTCACAATATCTGTGAAAATCCTCTGCAGAAAAGTCATCGAACATCAGCTTGCTGATTTCCTCGATATCCTTAACAGTCCACTGCGGCAGATAATACTTGCCCGGACCTGTGTATCCTATGCGGTTTTTAATATCACCCGAGTTTTCCTTCTGTTTATCAGAATACTGTCCAAAGTATGTGATGTCACCTTTGTAGTCAAGCCTGATTCCTGCTAAGATATTTAAAAGTGTTGTCTTTCCTGCTCCGTTTTCTCCTATCAGAGCTGTTGCAAAGCCCTGCGGTATCACGAAATTCTCCACATCAAGTGTGAAGTTTTTAAGCTTCTTTGTGATTTTTGCTGCCTCTATTGCATTCTTTGTTGTCATTTTCATTTCTCCTTATTCATTTTCATATCATTATTTAAATACTGTCATCAATATGTTTATCATACTCATAACCAATCTACTCCTGTCATTCTACATCAAGTAACGCCTCAAGCATCCCCTTCAGCTCGTCATTTGAGATTCCGGCTATCTCTGCTGCGGCTATCGCGTCTGTCAGTGACTCCTCCACCTTGCGCAGGTGCTGTTCCTTTATCATCTCACTGTCCTGTGCATTGACATAAAAGCCCTTGCCCTGCGCCGCTGTGATGAGTCCCTCATCTGCAAGCTGCTCATAAGCCTTCATCGTGGTTATCACGCTGATTTTCAGGTCCTTCGCCAGCCCTCTTATCGACGGAAGGAACTCTCCCTGCTCATACCTGCCGGCCAAAATATCTGTCTTGAAGCTGTCCGCTATCTGCTGATAGATGGGCACTCCTGAATTTTGCATCAGCTTCATATGCTACCTCCGTACTGTATATATTAACTGTTCATGTGTTATATATACACTATATACATTCTATTGTCAATACCTTTCTGAAATTATTATCCCTTAAAATTTCACATCAAAATTTTGATTTGACATACACTCCTATATCTGATAATATAATATCGCTTGCCGATATGGCTCAGTAGGTAGAGCGACGCACTCGTAATGCGTAGGCCACCGGTTCGATCCCGGTTATCGGCTTCATACATAAAAAACACCTCATTCAAAACTGAATGAGGTGTTTTTTATAGATTTATTTTTTTCCCATTTTTCTCAATTTATCTTTTGCTCTATCTATTGTCTTTGTATGATCCGCAATAGGTTTCTCTGATTTGCTTAACATTTTCTCCGCTTTTTTTCCTGATATAACCATAATAGGACTTTGTGAATTATTGTACATAGTTTTTCCTCCCTTTAAACCCCATTTTCATAACACCCCATACGTAAAATATAATTTATACATTTATTATAACCGTACCATATAAAAGAAGCAACAAAAATTCCCCTTGACATTTATAAAAAATATATTAAAATTATCTCGTTGGTTTATTTTTAGTAAACAAAAAATCTATTATTAAACCTACAGTAAATATAACATAAAATGTATTAGAAAAGGAAGTAAACATGGATATCGGACATCGTATGAAGGAGCTTCGTATCCAGTACGGACTTACCCAGCAGGAGCTTGCTGACAGAGCTGAGCTGACGAAGGGATTTATCTCCCAGCTTGAGCGAAATCAGAATTCACCGTCAGTCGGCACCCTGCTTGATATCATCCAGTGCCTGGGTATGACACCGGCTGAGTTTTTTACAGATTCGGAACCTGAGCAGATTGTATACAAGACAAACGACTATTTCGAGAAAATTGACGAGGAAAAAAACAGCAAGGTGGAATGGATCATTCCAAACGCACAGACCCGCTCCATGGAGCCTGTCAGGCTCACTCTTCATCCGGGCGGCAGTTCTGAAATATATCTGCCTCAGGAGTGTGAGGAGTTTGGATATGTGATAAAGGGCACAGTGAAGCTTTGCTATGGTGGCAAGGTGCACACCGTAAAGGCAGGTGAGTCCTTTTATTTTAAAGCCGGTAAGAAGCATTTTATTGAAAATAAGTCTTCAAAGGATGCCATGCTCATATGGGTCAGCAATCCTCCAAGCTTCTGACGCTTCCCCTGCAGAAGCTCTTTTATAGGGCTGTAATTACTGCCGGCCACATTTTTAGTGTGTACAGCAGCAAATTATAAACATACAGGTCCTACCAGTACTATAATTACATGAGAAAGGTTTACACCATGGGAAAGAAATTAATTGATTTTATCGATATCACAAAGTCATACAACGGCAATGTTGTACTCGACGATTTAAATCTATACATCAGGGAGAATGAGTTTCTGACGCTGCTTGGACCATCAGGCTGCGGAAAGACCACCACACTTCGCATGCTCGGTGGCTTTGAGACACCGGACAAGGGAAAAATCATGTTTAATTCAAAGGACATCACAAATGTGCCTGCAAACGAGAGAAATCTGAACACTGTTTTCCAGAAATACTCTCTTTTCCCTCATATGACAATAGCTGAAAACATCGCGTTTGGTCTTAAAATAAAGAAAAAAAGCAAGGCTTACATTGATGACAAAATAAAATATGCATTAAAGCTCGTCAATCTCGACGGCTTTGAAAACCGCTCTGTGGATTCTCTTAGCGGAGGCCAGCAGCAGCGTATCGCTATTGCAAGAGCTATTGTAAACGAGCCTAAAGTACTGCTGTTAGACGAGCCGCTTGGCGCTCTCGACTTAAAGCTGCGCCAGAGCATGCAGTATGAGCTTATCCGCTTCAAAAATGAGCTCGGTATCACCTTCGTCTACGTCACACACGACCAGGAGGAAGCGCTTACCATGTCTGACACCATCGTAGTCATGAATCAGGGCTATATCCAGCAGATTGGCACACCAGAGGACATTTACAATGAGCCTGAAAATGCCTTTGTCGCTGACTTTATCGGGCACAGTAATATCATCGACGGTGTTATGATAAAGGATAAGCTTGTCGAGATACTCGGTGTAAAGATGCCTTGTGTGGACGAGGGCTTTGGTGAGAACACGCCTGTCGATATAGTCATCCGCCCGGAGGATGTGGAGCTGGTGCCTGCGGAGGACGGCTACATGCAGGGCGATATCGTATCAAATATCTTCAAGGGAGTGCACTATGAGCTTGAGGTAAAGGCTAACGGCTACGACTGGATGGTGCACACCACCAAATATGTAGAGGTCGGCAGTCATGTGGGTATCAAGGTGATTCCATTTAATATCCAGGTAATGCACAAGCCTGAGTCCTCAGATGAAAAGGCGGTGGAGATAGATGTCTAAAATAAAGAAACAACTGCTCGCAGGGCCGTACCTCATATGGATTATCGGATTTATCATACTTCCGCTTTTCATGATTGTGTACTATGCATTTAAAAGCTCTGACGGAGGCTTCACATTTGAATATGTGGCTGCAATAGCACAGCACACCAATATCAAGGCACTGCTTTTATCCCTACGGCTGGGAATCATATGCACCATAATATGCCTGGTGCTGTCCTATCCGCTTGCGATGATTTTAAACGGCTTAAAGATTAAAAACCAAAGCTTTGTGGTATTTGTTTTCATGCTTCCTATGTGGATGAACTTTATGCTTCGAATACTCGCATGGAAGCAGCTTTTGTCCAAAAACGGTGTCATCAACTCGATACTCACCACTCTCGGACTGCCGGGCTTCAACATCATGAATACCTCCGGAGCAGTCGTGCTTGGCATGGTCTATGACTTTCTGCCGTTCATGCTGCTGCCTATATACAACTCCATGACCAGAATCAAAAACGACTGGATTGAGGCGGCTCTTGACCTCGGTGCAAACAAAGTCACAATACTTTTCAAGATTATACTGCCACTTACAGTTTCCGGTGTCATAAGCGGAATCGTAATGGTTTTCGTGCCATCACTCACATCCTTTGCCATCTCACAGATACTCGGTGGCGGCAAGGTCCTGCTCATCGGAAATATCATAGAACAGGATTTCGTCCATGGCTCGCAGTGGGGCGCAGGAAGCGGTCTCTCACTCGTGCTCATGGTATTCGTATTAATCAGCATGGCACTCGTCAATCTGTTTGATAAGGAAGGAGACCAGAGCGCATTATGGTAAAAAAAATAGCATCAAGGGTATATATGGGACTGATTTTTTTGTTTCTGTATCTACCTATCGTTGTATTAATAGTACTCTCCTTCAACAACTCCAAATCCAAGGTTAAATGGGGAGGCTTCACGCTCGACTGGTACATAAAGTGCTTTCAGAGTGAGCGGATTATGTCGGCATTTTCTACAACACTGCAGATTACGCTGCTTGCAGCTGTGATTTCTACAATAATAGGAACTCTCGCAGCCATGGGTATAAGCGCCATGAAGAAACGTAACCAGACAATCTATCTGGGCGCTACAAACATCCCGATGCTCAATGCAGATATCGTGACCGGTATCTCAATGATGCTTTTGTTTGTAAAATTCATGAATCTGGGCTTTGTGACAGTGCTTATCGCACACATCACGTTCAATATCCCTTATGTGATACTCAATGTGCTTCCAAAGCTCAAGCAAACCAACAAATACACCTATGAGGCCGCACTTGACCTGGGCGCATCACCTCTATATGCATTTTTCAAGGTCACCTGGCCTGAAATAAGCCCCGGAGTGTTCTCCGGCTTTATGATGGCGGTCACAATGTCACTCGATGACTTCTCCATCACCTACTTTACGAAGGGTGCAGGAGTAAACACACTCTCAACCATGCTCTACACAGAGCTAAAAAAGGGTGTAAAGCCGGAGCTGTATGCTCTGTCAACCATACTTTTCTTCACAGTGCTGCTGCTTTTGGTTGTGGTAAACATCAACTCAAACCAGATACCTGTCAGCTCATCAAAGAAGCCTGCAAGGGCTAAAAAGCTGCGCATCGTAAAGCGTAGTGTGAGCATCGCAATTGTTGCAGTACTCGTAATCGGCTGCTTTTCGGTATTTACCATAAGCGCCGGAGGCACGAACAATGACAATTCCATAACAGTGCTAAACTACGGTAAATACATCGATGAATCCGTAATCGACAGCTTCGAGCAGGAAACCGGAATCACCATTAAATACGAGGAATACGAGGAGCCTGAGGAGATGTACACAAAGTACAAGTCCGGTGCCATCGATTACGATGTCATCTGCACCTCTGACTACATCATCGAGAAGCTCATAAGTGAGGGTGAGGTCAACAAGATAGACTACAGCTCAATGCCAAACTATCAAAATGTAAATCAGGATATAATCGACATGTCCGCATCCTTTGACCCGACACATGAGTATACTGTGCCTTATTTCTACGGCACACTCGGCATACTATACAATAAAAAGATGGCTGATGCATCAGACCTAAATACCTGGGACTGCCTGTGGAACGGCAAATACAAGGACAACATGATTATGATTAATTCTGTCCGTGATGCCTTTACTCCCGCCCTTCGCACACTTGGCTACTCGATAAACGAGACAGACACAGCAAAGCTCGATGAAGCATTTGATATACTGAACAAACAAAGCAGTGATGTGCTCGCCTACTACGTGGATGAAACCTGTGATGAGATGGTTGCTGAAAATGCGGCAATCGCAGTGTGCTATTCCGGTGAGGCAGCTGCCGCCATGGCTGAAAATGACAACCTGGACTATATCGTACCAAAAGAGGGCTCAAACCTCTGGATTGACTCATGGTTTATTCCAAAGACATGCAAGAATAAAGAGGGCGCACAGGAATTTTTGAACTATATCTGCGGTGATGAGCCTGCACAGCTCAACTTTGAATATGTATACTATGCATCACCTATCCAGTCTGTCATCGACAACCAGGATGCAGAAACGAAGGAAAATGAGGCGATTAATCCTCCTTCCGATATGCTCAAAAACTGTGAAGTATACAGAGCATTGAATGACGAGGATGCCACCTTGTACAACACACTGTGGCAGAGGCTCAAATCGGATTAAAAATAGATTACGCAGCTATATTTTGTATGATGTCACAAAAATGAAGTCTAAAAATTGTACAAAAATACATATTGCAAACTTCAACAAACAATGATAGAGTAAAACCCACGAAGCGCCCTGCTTCGTGGGTTTTACTTTTCCACGAGATCCGATATTTTTATGCTCCGCAAGGAGATTCATGAAATACACGGAGTTTTTACATACTATAGAAACAGAAATAACCGCAAGACTTGACAATGATTTCAAGCTTACCATCCATCCTGTCAAAAAGAACAACGGGATGATCTACGACGGATTGGTGATTATCAATCCCAAATTCAATATAGCACCGACTATTTATCTCAATCCTTACTACCATTGGTACCTTGATGGTGTATCCATTGATTCTATTCTCGATGCAATTTTATCCACCTACAATGATTTCAAGCCAACTGAAGATTTTGACATAAGCTTCTGTGATGATTTTTCCAAGGTAAAAGAGAAAATAATTTTCCAGCTCATAAGCTACGACAAAAACCAAAAGCAGCTAAAGGACATGCCCTATATCAAATATCTGGATTTTGCCATCATATTTGAAGTATATGTAGGAGCGCAGCTGCCTGAATTTGGCACCATTACAGTCACAGATGCCCTTCTGTCACGCTGGGGCATAGATACAGAAACACTAATCCGCGCCTCAATGCAAAATACCCCAAAGATACTTCCATGCTCAATAATCAACATGGCAGAGTTTCTTGCCAAAAAATGTCCGGGCTATGCCAATCAGATGCGCGCAGTCTGTGATTTTGACAGCCTGCCTATGTATATCCTTACAAACAGCAGGCAGACAAACGGTGCATCCGCCATACTCTACCCGGGTGTGCTAAGCTCGCTGGCAAAAAAGCTCGGCGGCAATATGCTGCTCATACCAAGCAGTATCCATGAATTTCTGGTAATGCCGCTGGATAGCGATATAGATGTCTGCAACCTAAGCGAATTCATCTGTGAAGTAAACTCTACAGAGGTACGCGACGAGGAAGTACTCGGCGAGAGGTACTACATATACGATAGTAAAACAGACACTGTCTACTGATAATCATATAACCCGATAACACAAAATACCGGATATCATATCATAGATATGTATCCGGTATTTTACTTTCTAAGAACATAGTTGGAAATTCATGAAAATTATTGGCCTGTTATTTTCAGAATGATGTACTAGTTGCCAAGCAGCATGTCGTAAAGCTTCTCATACTCTTTCGCAGATGCCTTCCATGAGAAATCATGCCTCATGGCGCGCTGCATCATCTCCTGCCATCTGTCCTTATGGTTTTCAAACACATCAAGAGCATATTTGATAACATGCAGCATATCATGCGCATTATAATTAGCAAAGGAAAAGCCATCGCCCGTATTCTCGTACTCATTGTACGGCACTACAGTGTCCTTAAGACCACCGGTCTCCCTGACTATAGGCAGCGTACCATATCGCATAGACATGAGCTGGCTCAAGCCGCACGGCTCAAAAAGAGACGGCATGAGAAATGCGTCACAGCCTGCATATATCTCATGTGCATTTTCCTCCGAGTAGCCGATATATACTCCAAGCTTCTGCGGATACCTTCCATGGAAATAATTAAACATCTCCTCGTACTGCTGCTCTCCTGTACCCTGCACTATAAACTGTACATTCATGGTGGAAAGCATCTCCTCCATCACATATGCCACCAGATCAAAGCCCTTCTGATTTGTCAGACGCGAAACTATTCCAATCAGCATGACATCATTATCCACAGCCAGACCATACTTCTCCTGCAACTGACGCTTATTAACGACCTTTCCACTCAATTCCCTTACAGAAAAATGCTTATCCAGATATGTATCCTTCATAGGATTAAAGACATCATAATCTATACCGTTTACAATGCCTCTCAAATGCCTGCGCCGCTCAAGCATCAGGCCATCCAGGCCCTCTCCGCCCTCAGGTGTACAGATTTCATCTGCATATGTCGGACTGACAGTCGTAATCTCATCTGCATATACTATGCCGCCCTTTAAATAATTAGCCTCGCCATAGAACTCCAGCTCCCCTGAATTAAAAATATGCTCCGGAAGTCCTGTAACATCAGCCACCTCTTTAATCTTCCAACGCCCTTGAAACTTCATATTGTGAATGGTAAAGACTGTCTTGATACCTGCATAGAAATTGTCTGAGCCGTACACTGTCTTTAGGAAAACCGGCAAGAGTCCTGTCTGCCAGTCATTACAATGTATCACATCCGGGGCAAAATCTATAACCGGCAAAGCCTCAAGCACCGCCTTTGAAAAGAAAGCAAACTTCTCCACATCCTCGTATATATTGTTGTATGGCTTATCTCCTGCAAAGTAAAACTCATTGTCCACAAAATAATATGTCACACCATCATACTGCGATGTAAAAATCCCCACATACTGCCTGCGCCAGTTGAGATTGACATAAAAATGACAGACGAACTTAAGCTGTGGCAATAATTTATCATCCATACATTTGTACTTCGGAAGTATAACTCTCACGTCATATCTGTCCTTGTCAAAATATTTTGGTAAAGATCCCACTACGTCAGCAAGTCCACCTGTCTTCATATAAGGTATTGCCTCTGATGCGGCCATTAATATTTTAATTTTGTCCATGCTGAAACCTCCCCCAGATTACAGTTATTTAAACAACAATTAATCTGATAAAAAATATAGTATACATCCTGAAACCAATAGAATGTATACTATATTATATCACGCGGGAGTACATTTTGCCTAGTAAATTTATCAAAATGTGGTTTTATTTGTCTATAATGACGATTTTTACATCCCAAGACGTATTTTGTCTGTAATCAGGGCAATAAACTCCGAATTGGTAGGCTTGCCCTTACCATAGTTTACAGTGTATCCAAACATGGCATCTATCGTATCCATCCTGCCTCTGCTCCATGCCACCTCGATAGCATGCCTTATGGCTCTCTCCACCCTGCTTGATGTAGTCTTGTACTTCTTTGCAATAGTGGGATACAAAAGCTTTGTGATAGAGCTAAGCATCTCCATATCCTCAACACACATCACTATCGCAGTCCTCAGATACTGATATCCCTTTATATGAGCCGGAACACCTATCTCATGAATGATATCCGTCACCTGTGTCTCAAGGGATTTTTTCTGCATATATGTATCGTCAAGCGGCTCCGTGTCACCGGATGCTCTCTTTACATACACAAGTATCACATCAGAACCGGCATTACCGTTTATCATGCTGTATGCTTCATCACTACTTCTTGCTGTTCCTAAAAACTCCATGCCCTTTAATAAACTCTGCATGTTTTTCTTTTCGTCTGCTACTGCGACATTTAAAGTGCTCATCAAACTCTCCTATGCCGCCAATTACTGTCATGTCAAAACAAATTTTACGCTTTTATGATAGCACATTTTGTCGAATTTTGTCGAGAGCAAGTTTTTTTATTTTATATTTGTAACATTCGAGCCACCGTCAGAACAGGAAAAGCTGCTGCTTCCATTATTCTTCAAACTGAGAATTATACAGCTCTGCATAAAATCCGTTCTTTGCAAGAAGCTCATCGTGTGTACCCTGCTCGATAATGTCTCCATCCTTCATGACAAGAATCATATCGGCATTCTTGATAGTAGACAGCCTGTGGGCGATGACAAAGCTTGTTCTGCCCCTCATCAGATTGTCAAGTGCCTTCTGGATACGGATTTCTGTACGTGTATCTACAGAGGATGTGGCCTCATCAAGGATAAGGATAGGATTGTCTGCAAGAATGGCTCTTGCTATTGTCAAAAGCTGCTTTTGTCCCTGTGACACATTGGATGCATCCTCGTTGAGCTCCATATCGTAGCCACCCGGCAATGTCTGGATAAAGTGATGCGCATGTGCTGCCTTTGCTGCCGCGATAACCTCCTCATCTGTGGCATCCAGACGGCCGTAGCGGATATTTTCCATAATGGTGCCCTTAAAGAGCCATGTGTCCTGCAATACCATGCCGAATGCATCTCGCAGATCGGCTCTGTTGTAATCCCTGATATCATGTCCGTCTACAAGAATGGCACCTGAGCTTACATCATAAAATCTCATAAGAAGCTTGACCATGGTAGTCTTTCCCGCTCCTGTCGGTCCAACGATAGCAACCTGCTGTCCCGGCTTAACCTGTGCAGAAAAATCATTGATGATGATCTGGTCAGGATTATAACCAAAGTGTACATGCGAAAACTCTACACTTCCCTCGATATGGTCTGGCTTTACAGGATTTTCCACTGTTATATCCTCTTCCTCCTCCTCGAGGAACTCAAATACACGCTCAGATGCAGCCGCCATCGACTGAAGCTGGTTTGCCACCTGTGCTATCTGCTGGATTGGCTGTGTGAAATTCTTCACATACTGTATAAAGGCCTGGATATCTCCGATTGTGATGACATTCTTTATGGCAAGTATACCACCTGAGATCGCTACTCCCGCATATCCTAAGTTTCCTACAAACTGCATGATAGGCATCATAAGTCCTGAGAGAAACTGTGATTTCCATGCGGATTTGTAGAGCACATTGTTGGCCTCCTTAAAGGTCTTTACAGTCTCTGCCTCTTTATTATATGCCTTTATGACGAGGTGGCCTCCGTACACCTCCTCGACCTGTCCGTTTATGTGTCCCAGATACTCCTGCTGCTGTCTGAAGTATTTCTGTGAATGCTTTATGACAAACGAAATAAGTATCATCGAAACAGGCAGGATAACGAGTGAAATCAGCGTCATGAGCGGTGAAATAGACAGCATCATGACCAGTGTACCTACCAAAGTGGCAACAGATGTAATAATCTGTGTGATACTCTGGTTCAAGCTCTGTCCGAGTGTGTCCACATCGTTTGTGATACGCGAAAGTACCTCACCGTATGTCCTTGATTCGAAATACTTCATCGGCATACGATTGATTTTGCTCGTGATGTCCTTACGCATCCTGTAGCAGGTCTTCTGCGTGATGCCTGTCATGATAAGCCCCTGGACAAACATAAAGATGGCACTCACCACATATAAAGCCAGCGTAAACAAAAGAACCTTTGCAATATAATCAAAATCTATGCCGCCTGTTCCTGCAATCTTGTTCATGAGTCCCTCGGCAAGCGCAGTGGTGGCTTTACCCATGATCTTCGGTCCTGCAACGGAGAAGACAGTCGAAACTGCTGCAAATATCATAACTGCAATGATGGCAGCCCAGTATCTGCCGAGATACTTTATGAGCTTCTTTGTAGAGCCCTTGAAATCCCTGGCCTTTTCTGTGACCATTCTGGGGCCATGTCCCATTGGCCCTCTTGGCCTCTTAGGAGGCATCTTGAACTGTTCGTTGTTATTCTCACTCATCTTACATGCCCTCCTTTTCATTATCTAAGCCTGATACAGCCGAAGTATCTGTTGCTGTTTTTGTTACATTATCTGCTGCTTTATCAGTTGCAGTTTCTGCCGCCTTATCATCAAGTCCAAGTTCCTTGGCTGAAAGCTGTGACTGTGCAATCTGCATATATACATCACAATTTTTAAGAAGCTCCTCGTGGGTGCCTTTTCCTACGATTTTACCGTCATCGAGCACGAGAATCTGGTCAGCATGAATAATCGTGCTGATACGCTGTGCCACGATAATGACGGAAGCATTCTCTGTAACCTCAGCTAAGGCTGCACGCAGACGCGCGTCAGTCTTCATATCGAGTGCTGAAAAGCTGTCATCAAACACATAGATATGAGGATCCTTTGCGATAGCTCTTGCTATGGCAAGCCTCTGCTTCTGACCTCCTGACACGTTTGAGCCGCCCTGTGCGATTGAGCTTTCATACCTGTCATTCTTTGTCTCGATAAACTCAGAAGCCTGTGCAATATCTGCTGCCTTTTTTATCTGCTCATCACTCGCATCCGCTTTACCAAAGCGCAGGTTTGAGGCGATGGTTCCTGAGAAAAGAATACCCTTCTGCGGAACAAAGCCTATCGACTCGCGAAGCTCGCTTAGTGTGTAGTCTCTGATATCGTGTCCGTCAAGCTCTATTGAGCCTCCCGTCACATCATAGAAACGCGGAATCAGGTTTACAAGTGTCGACTTTCCACAGCCCGTGCTTCCTATAATAGCTGTAACCTTTCCCGGCTCTGCCACGAAATCAATATCTGAAAGCACATCCTCCTTTGCTCCCGGATATCTGAAATCCACATGATTGAAGCGGATAACACCCCTGTGGTCTGCCTCAGTAACAGGCGCCTTTGGATCATTTACAGTGCTGCTTGTCCTTATGACCTCGTCAATACGCTCTGCCGCAACACCGGCTCTCGGAAGCATGATGGACATGGCTGAGAGCATGAGAAATGACATGACAATCAACATGGCATATGTAATAAACGCAGTCATCGTACCTACCTGCATAGAGCCCTTGTCTATTCTGCCTGCTGCAACCCACACGATACCGAGTGTGATGCAGTACATGATCATGGACATACCGGGCATCATAAAGGTCATGACGCGGTTTGTAAAAAGCTGTGTGCGTGTAAGCTCGCGGTTAGCCTCATCAAACCTCTTTTCTTCCTCTTTTTCACGGCCAAACGCCCTGATAACAGAAAGACCTGTAAGAATCTCACGCGAAACAAGATTCACCTTGTCTACAAGAGTCTGCATAATCTTGAACTTTGGCATAGCAATGCCGACCAACGTAAAAATAAAAACCATGATGGCAACAACCGCAATCGCAATCACCCACTCCATGCCGGATTTGGTCTGTGCCACCTTGATGATACCACCGATACCAACAATTGGCGCGTAAAGCACCATACGAAGCATCATGGTAGTAACCATCTGAATCTGCTGTATATCGTTCGTGCTTCTCGTAATCAGCGATGCCGTAGAGAATTTGTTAATCTCGGCATTTGAAAAGCCCACAACCTTTGAAAAGGTCTTCTCTCTCAAATCCCTGCCGACAGCGGCACCTACCTTAGAAGCCGCAAAGCCTACAACGCATGCTGCTATAAGCATAATTGCTGCAAAGCCTGCCATCTTTACTCCTGCCTTCCACAGATAGGCAATCTGGTTGGCATCCACATCAATTCCGGCATTCTCATCACACTTTGTCGCAAAAGCTACACCCATGGACTTTAATGTAGATGAACCGACCGCATCGATTTTGTCCTGCACCTTGCTTCTTATCTGCTTTATCATGTTATCATCAAGTGCTACTCCCTGAGGGATAGCCGATGCATCCACATCCATCTGCTCCCCCGACAAAAAAGCCTGATATGCCATGACAAGAGGAACCAAAAGCTCCTCATCCAGCTCATCAAGTGTGTCAGAATCAGCGGTCAGCTTGTATTTTGTCACACTATCGCCGTCACTTGTGTTCTCGGTATCTGCTGTATCGTAACAATCCGTAAATTTCTCTTTCTCATCGGACAGCATAAATGTCTGTGCCATCTGATAATCCTCCGAGGTAATCTCCTTTGGCAGGATATGCTCAATGCCATGATCCTGGATACCCACATCGATGATATCAGATGTGTACGCAGGCAAAGCCAGGTCACAGTATGCCTGAGCAATGAGAAAAACAAATATTAATATGATCCATCGCCAGTATGGAATCAGATTTTTGAAAATTTTACTCATAAACGTTTCCTTTCTTTCCGGTTAATTTATCCCCATACACGAATGCAAAAATATCCGCAATCGTGCGCATACTATCTATTTTATCAATAAGCGCGGATAATTCAATAAAGAAAGTATAAAGAAACAGTAAAAAAACAGATCCACACATTCAGCTATATCTTCTATTGAGTGACCTTTTTTCTGAAGTTTTAAAGCAGTTACTTTTGCCTGACGAATTCTGCCTTCTTCTCTGCCTAATTCTCTGCCTAACTCTCTGCCTTCATTTTTCTGTTCTTCCCACGCCTTACACATATCAATCACCTCTTCTTTCTCATCTATGTCTATATCCGTTCCTGCAAACAGGTTGATTGCCTCGACTGTCTCTCTGTCCACCCTGCTAAACTTTTCGTCATTCTGCAGCACTTCCTGCATTTTTTCCTTATCATACGCATTCTTCAGTACCTCGAAAAGCTGCCTGATGGATGTCCTGAATCCTGTAAAATCTGTTATCTCCCTCGGTGCCAGCAGATTAATCCTGTAATCCGGTATGAACGGCATAAGCTCCTCGTCCACATCACCAAACATATCTGACAGCTTCCTTGGACCATCCCATTCCTTTGTTCCGAGATACACTGTAATCGTAATTACAGGAATCAGCTTATCCTCTTTCGTAAATCCCGAGAGAAATTCATCCGAAGTTGCGGTATCCTTTTCCCTGCGGTGCTTTTTGGCTGTTTTCTTTACCTGATTGCCGTATGCCATCACATCATAAAACATGTTTTTTATAGGTATGGCATAGTGTATATCCGACTGATTTTCTACTCCTATCAGTACGACATATGATTTGCCGGTATATTTGATGCTGGCATTTTTGAAGATATCCCTCAGCTTCTGCATTCTGTCTACATACGGCATTTCAATTTTCCTGCTGTTGATTGGTAATTAAAGCATCGAAAACTTCCATGTCCTTTGTAGAATAATGCGAAGTGGTCTGCCCTCTTCAAAGTGGTGTGCACCTGTAAAAGAACTGTCATGTGGTGCCGCTTACAGAAATATAATGCTTTGAGTAAATTGTAACATAGGGATATTCTTTTGTCATTAGGAAAATCAATGTATTTTATGATTTGTCTGTCCAAACACGATAAACATGACCATGAATATCTCCGATATCTTTCTGGCAGCCGTGTGAGCTACTATAATATCCTGTCCCAGTCGGTTTATGGCGTTCTGCAGTGTCAGCGAGCCTATATTGACAAGCGAGCTCATAAATGCCATGGAAAGACCAGCCTTAAGCATCGTCATTTTCATCACGGCTATTACTTCAGGTGTCATATTATTCTCACTGTCTTTACATTCTGTTCTCTCAGTATCACAATTTTCGCTACAAAAAATTGCCGGTGTCAGGTACCATTATATAGACATTATCCTGTTATTTATATTCACCAATTTGCTAATATTTGTTTTTATGCATTTCATATATATCCTTTATTATTTTAATTGCATATATGGTAAGCGCTATTCTTATACAGGTGTCACCTTCAAATTTCTTATGCTCAATCTGCCTTTTTTTTTAATCTGGAATTTCCAAAATCAAAATAAAAACTATATGCAAAAAAGAGACACAACTTCAAACTTCCTTTTACGGAATTGATTCTTGTGTCTCTTTTTCATTATAATTTTCTGTAACGTGTAATCTTTATCCAGTTTTCCGGGAATCCCATATACTTTAAAAATTCTTTTTCTGTGTAACAAGATGTTGCCGATAAATGTTTAGATAATAAGTTCGCCAATTCTTGTTTAAATTTTTTAAACAAATCCTTCGGCAGTAAATAACGTAACGCTATTACGACCGCAAACAAATCATGTTTTCCACATTCATATTGCTTTCCTTTTTTTATAATTCCCAGTTTATCATGAATGGGGAAATCTGGAATGGCATTTTTGGTTTTATATGAATATAAACGCTCACCATGTGCACAAATATTTCTAAATTGGGCTGTTACTGCTAATAATTTTGCAAGCTGCATTTCATTAACAAATGGATAATTTTTAGCAATCTTTGTCTGTATATCAAATGGAAGATAAAAATACATCTTCGACATATTTCCAAAAGTCAACGCATTCACTAATACCCATAACGGTACATTGTGATATTTATTCTGTGCATGATTTATGTAATTATAATCAGTTGGTCTGCTTGTATATCTATTGAGAACATTAACCAGTTTCTGTACTCCCGTACGGTTTTTACCGGATGTATTATAATTATTGATATTTAGATAAGCAACCTGATTCTCTCCAAATTTTTCACAAAAATGATAGGATATAAGCGACTTTATCTCCCATTCAACTCTCAGAAGATATTTCAGGAACAATTCTCGTAATGATGCATCAAATTCATATAAGTTTACAATATCCTCAAATCTTGTCCCTTTTTTATACGTCTTAGTTGTCGTATTTTTAAAAATATCTTTATATCCGCTGATAAGTGAATAATAGCTGTAGCGCTTAAGCATCTCTTTTGCATATTCTTCATCAGCAATCAATAAATCTTTTTCTTTTACAAGTTTTTCAATCTGCTGTTGATAACTAAAAAATACCTTAGCCATGCAACTTTCACCTCTTTTTCTCATTAAAAAAAATGAGGAGACCCCGCAGGCTCTCCCCAGGTTGCAGGCCCCGCAAGCATCTGCAACACGATCACTGGTTAATATAATACTCGGCATTTCACAAAATGTCAAGCTCTTTTCCAGCTCATAACATTATATGCAATGTGACAAAATAAATGCTTAAAAGAATTATGAAAACATAGAGGCTGTGCTTTGTCATCATATTTTTCTCTTTTTTTGCCACAGCGTAAGGGACTTCATTCCGTGAGACAGGCTGGGGGCCCGGAATGAAGTCCCATCCTATTCACTACAATATTAGCTCACAAGCCATTTTTTTACAGTTTCCTCATCAAAATCCACACATTCAGCTATATCTTCTATTGAGTGACCTTTTTTCTGAAGCTTTAAAGCAGTTACTTTTGCCTGACGAATTCTGCCTTCTTCTCGACCTTCTTTTCGACCTTCTTCTCTGCCTAACTCTCTGCCTTCATTTTTCTGTTCTTCCCACGCCTTACACATATCAATCACCTCTTCTTTCTCATCTATGTCTATATCCGTTCATGCAAAAATCTATCGCTTGGATAATTATCATATTCAATTTCAATTTTTACATCAAATCCACCACTACTATTTCCGGTATATTGTTAAATCGCGGAATCACTTCTGTTGTTCCCAATCCACGCGACAGCACCAGATTCTTTGTCCCATCATCCGAGGTATAAACGCCCTCCAGCTTTCCGGGAAACCATCCAAAGTCCGGTGCGTACATCCCACCGATAAACGGAAGTATCACCTCTCCGCCGTGGACATGACCAGAGAATACACAGTCAATGTCCCATTCGTTGATTCCATCGTTAATCAGCCAGCATACCGGCATATGTGTCAAAAGTACCGTATAACGATCCGTATCCTGAAATTCGGAGAGAAAAGCACACTCCTCCGGATCGGCTTCGTTGGTTTCCAAATACCTCGCTGGCAGGCAATATCCATAGATACCGCCGATGCGGAGCTGCTGGCCATTTACCTCAGTATCTACATACTCTCTCTCAAGAACCGTTGCTCCCGCCTGCTCATAGAGAGCCTTGATGTCCGTGTTATAGCTTTGCTGATATTCGACCTCGTGGTTGCCAAGGGATACATAGACCGGAGCGATCTGGCAAAGCGCTGAGATTGAGTCGGTTGCAATGGAAGTATTTTCTTCGCCGGAGTTTAGCTGATCACCGGTAATCAAAATCAAATCCGGGTTCTGCTCCTGCACCAACGCAATCAAATCCGCATTATTATCGCCAAAGGTGCTGTTGTGGAGATCGGTAAGCTGCACTATGCGAATATCTGATACAATCCGGTTGGAGCAAATCTCATATTCCGACAAGCCTAAGCTATACTTTGACCGAAACAGACTGATTCCATGCACTCCCAGCAAAATAAGCCCTATAAACAATATGTTTTTCCATTTCCACCTCTGCATCATTCAACATTCCTCACCTTTATTAGAAAACAACTGCGTCCTGTTCCACTTTTTCCAGCATGATTTCCTGCCCCATGATTGCAGCTGCATCATCCATGAAATCCCGATCAGATACGGACTCCGCCAATTCGCTTGTGGCAGCCGGGTAATAAAGAACCGTTGTGCTCTCATATGCTTTCTCCTTAAAAAACAGACCATATATCATCGAAACAACAACCGTCAGTAATACTGCGACAATATAAATCTTCCAATGACCGCGCACAAACCTTATGTAGATCATAACATCCTGTTTCTCATTGCTATTTATGGTATTTTCCCCTGCATCCAAAGTCTGGTATTTTCACTTCTTTTTATAAATCCGTGAAGCACATTGTCAAGTATTATGATGCAGCATCACGCATCACCTTTCATCGCATCAACATCTTATGTGAGCAACAATCGTTTGGGGGTGCGGACGCTTTCTACTTATAAATCCCTCGACTTTTATTTAGCATTATCTTATAAATGCACCCGTTCATTCTGAATAGATTCCGTCTTTCTCCCTAAAAACACACCAACTTTCTTTAATTATTGTACCAAATCATGGCAGATGTGCATCTGTTATAACCAATTTACTTTTACATAATCCCCCTATTTTTCCTGATATTTTTCTTTTTTGCCGCAAACATCAGCTCTTCTCTTATTATCAAAAGTTTCATTCTTTTTCATCGTGAGTGCCAATACTCTAATTCCATGCAAACGATCTGTTCTTACCTTTTCTATCGCAAATAATCTCATGCAGCTTCAGTATTACCACAGAAACTGCTACACAAACTGCAATCATTCCCCCAAACATCAGCACTGGATACTGCAATCTCTGTATTGCCCCAATAAATATATATAAGTAGAAAAACATATGTGTCAACCAAATATTAGTTGAGTGTTTTCCTAGAAATAACCATATTTTTTCTGCTATTTTCCCTTTTTCCCACAGATTAAATAAAACAAAAACGGCTAGTCCATAAAATGGCATGATAAGTGCCTTTTGCAAACAATAAGTTATAATACTTATCGTCAACATCACAAGTAGGACCACTGGATTTTTCCCTTTTTGTATAAAGGAACTTTCTTTTACTTTTGTAAATAGCTGCATCTTTGCACAAAGCATACCAAAAATATAACAAGTAATGACTGATCCTGTAAGATTATTGTATTGCATGATCATCCAGTCTGATATTTGATTTTCGCTTGATAATCCATATCCAGAATGATTTAATACATATTTTATCAGATAAAATCCCGAAACAAAAAGAAACATTCCAATACTATTCACTTTTTTTGTTATCTTATACAATACAGGTGATAACAAAACAAGAATTAAATAGGTATCCACGTACCACCATGCCCCATTATATGATGTACTAATAAAGAACATGTTTCCAAAAAATTCTTTCCAGGAACCTGGTACCCTCTGATCCGTTCCCGCAACAACTCCTATAACTGCAAACAGAATACAAACAATCCAGAAGTTTACTAAAAATTTTATTATCCTATTGCAAATTCGTTTCTTGCTTAATCCACCACTCTCCCCCCCCTAATTTATAATGCGCATATCCACTACAAATAGAGTAAAGCGGAATACAAATTTCTGACAACCAACCCAATATGTACACTGCTGGTGTTGTGGAATTCAGCCAAAGCAATGGGGTTCCATACACATCGGTTCCTAATCTGCAAAACAGATGCAATGAAACCATCGTGAGAATTGCGAGTCCCTGCGTCATTTTAATATCTTTTCTTGTCAGTTCCATATTGCCCTCTTTCTCTTTCAACGTACGTTCCAATTGTTTTTACTTTCTCAATATTATATAGCGATATTATTACACTAACCATCTTCTCAATTTCCAATATCACTTTCTTTTATTTCTAATCACATGAACTATATTTTTCACATATAAATATGCTATCTTTCTTGCTTCCACTTCTACAAAACTGTTAATCGTAAAAAAGAGAATAATAGTACTTAGACTTACCCAAATAGCATTCTTCACCAAATCTGCATATGAGTTCAAATTCATAGGTAGTTTTACAAACACACCAACTACAATGCTAAAAATAACTAAATTAATAAGCCACCTGCGATATGTTGGCCATGCACTTCTTTTAAGAAGTTTACAATTTGCAAATATAATTATATCATTCGCTCTGTAAAGTAAAGCTGCAATTGTACCAAATAACACACCATAAATACCAAATTTAAAAACACATACAAATGATACAACCAGGTTTATAATTGTTTCAAGCCATGCCCTCCATTGTGTCTCTTTAAAAGCACCTGTAAAACCAATGATATTATTAGAGGTTATTCGACCATAACTCAATAAACGATAAAATGCAAATAATATTGGCAATTTCCAATCAATATAATTTATGTCTGCTCCTGCCGTATACAGTTTCATGAATGGCAATGCAAAAATCGTTGCAATTGCAAACAAAGAAAATACTAATGCCAAATAATATGTTTCAAATGCTTCCTGTAATTTTAAAAACCTCTGTTTATCCGAATTAAAAATTTGTCCTAGTGCAGCTTGAACACTATTGGATGTAATAGTTACCACATTATCAACCATGCCATATATTACAGCATACATCGAATAAATACTAACTGTTTTTAATCCACATACAAAAGTCAAAATCAAGACATCTGTATGACTAAAAACCAAAGCTGATATTTGATGGACAAATACTGCTGACTTTTGTGAAATCGCTTGAAAATTTGGTTTTACTTTCAAATTCAGCCAAGCATAATTCTTTTTTATATAGCCACTTATAAAAAACATTTTGATGAGATTAAATATGAGATATGTTGTCTGAACCGCAATGATACTACGTCCCTGTAATAATAAAAATATCCTACTTGCATCAGTCAATACACTTGTTACTGTTCCTAAATTCGTTGTAACATAATTTCGGTTATCAACACGTAGAAGCATATTATATTTACCCTGTACAAGGTAACTAATCACACTACCTGACCCCTGAAGCACGATAACCCAAAAACATACCCAATATGGCACACTCGTATTTAACAACAATGGATAACCCAATCCTAATACCACAATGCTGATTGCATAAATAATACCTATTTTTTTATAATAAAAGTCTGTAGCTGCCAGAATTTCATTAACAGATTTATGATCTTGTTTAGCAATAGGCCCATATAATGCAACTACAGACGCATCCCCTACACCAATTTCTAAGAGTGCCAGATAAACATATATCTGGCGAATTGACGCTAATAATCCATTTATTTCAGACCCATAATTAACAATAAAGAGTCTTGGTATTACAATTGCAACTATTGATGTTATTAGATTTCCAATTATCCCACAAACCAAATTATTAATGCTATTTCGTTGTCTCGACATTTCTTCTTCCTTCCTGTATCTCCAAGACTCCATGCGTTGATTTTATTGGCACTTTCATCCTGTGAAATAACGATATGCCTTATACATTTAATCTTACTTCACATTGACAGAAAACCTTTCTCTATCCCAATTTATGTCTCGTTTTACAACTTTGGCCGGAACACCTGCAAGTATAGTATTCGGCTCCGTAAACTTCTTAGTGCAAATAGTCCCGCCTGCCACAACAGTATAATCCGGTATCTCTGTACCCTTTAATAACATGCATCGTAGTCCCAACCAACAATGCTTGCCTATAACTATATCATCTGCTTGATTCAGACGTTTGCCCGCTAAATCAAGAATACTGTGTGAATCTGACGAACGAATCTGAATATCATTTGAGAACATACAATCTTCTCCTACCACAATATTTGTACCCTCATCTAGTGCAAAATGTACAGTCTTTGTTCCCCTACCATGCATAGATGTATTTTTCCCAATAAAGATGGTGTTATTATCTCGTTCTATGTGAAATTCTGTTGCCATAGTTGAGACATTTTTTTGAAATTGTAATTTTATTATTACTTCCAGCTATAAAAAAAGATGTATTTGATATCCTACAGCTACTTTCTATAATAATGTGATTATTATTTCCTTGTATAAAAATTGTCTGTTCACCCGAGCCATTGATTTCAACATTATCTCGTATTTCAACCCTATTCTCATTACCATCTATCACAAACTTATTATTTTGTATAGAGCAATCCATTCCACAAAACACATGATTTTTTCCATTTAATATTACCTGATTATGTCGGATTTTTATTCCACTCATATTAACAGCATTTGTTTTTCTCGGAAAACGATTATACTTTTTTATGTAAATCCTCATAATCAATGGTACTTTTTTTATTAACCAATATATTTTTTCTTTCATTTATACACCATATTCCTTACAAATCAAATCCACCTTTTTTAACTTTTACCTCTTTATATAAAGTATCCCACTCTGCATCTGTTTTATCGCAGAAAAGAACATTTGAAACTGGACATTCCTTCATTCTATTTCTATTCTTATCCATGTAATCATCATATGTGCCAATAATTTTTGCATTTGGTCCTACCACTACCACATTATCTGGAATATCCTTAGAAACAACCGTTCCTGCACCTACGATTACTTTATTTCCAATTCGTACATTTGGTAAAATAATGCTGCCATACCCAATAAACACATTATCTCCTATATCAACACATCCAATTTTACTATATCCCAATTCTTTGTGCGTGCTTGCATCATGCGCAAGTACAACAGAATTTGTAATTGTAACGTTATTTCCAATGGTTATAAGATGTCCAAAGCAATAATCTATCTCTGCATTGACCAAATCAACATTGTCTCCAATCTTAACACCTCGTGCCCTGCATTGTTCCACTTTTGTCATCACAGGGACTTTTTTCCCCCCCCCACACAAACCATATACAATTTTTCTGCCGACTTTCTTTATTAAACTCATGATCTCCTCCATCTTACATTTTCTTTCAATACACAAAGTTTTTTCTCATTTCCTACCATAACACCTTGTTCTACATTCTTTGTTACAACAGTATTTGCTGCTATCATGCTTCCGTTTCCAACTATTACCCCTTTTAATATGATTGCATTGGCACCTATCCATACATGATCTCCAATGCTAACAGTTTCAGAATATTCTGCTTGATTTTCATCGTATTCAATCACATGGAAATCACTGTCAAAAACAAATGCATTTCTGGCAATCATAACATCTTCTCCCAGAATAATCTTCTTTGCACTAACTAAAGTACTGAAACTATTCATGGTAAAATACTTAGATTCTAATTCAGCATTTTTTAGAATTTCAATTGTTGATCCATAAGATATTTCGCATCCCTTTTTTGCATCCCACACCGCATTTTCTCTTAGTCTGACATATGTTTCAGTTTTTGATTTTTTTAATTTATTTACACCAATGCAAATATTCTCATCCCCAATATGTATTTTGGATCCTTTTTCCAGATCAATCACTGCATTTTTATACGGAATGATTCTTCCTTTCCCATTTCGTTCAATACGAGAACAAAAATGATTTAGATATACATACGAAAATAACCGTATTTTTTTTAGATTCTGAATCTTTCTTTTTATTTTTTCCATCTCTTCTCCTGTTTCGTAAACTCATTTGGAAAATATCTTTTCAAATTTTCCCACTGCTCATCATTTTTACCATCCTGTGCATTTATAAACCATAGACTATCTTGGCTTGTCCCATATATGGTAATTGGAAATGCTCTCCACTTATTCAGTGATGTAATCCGTGTTTCATTTTTATATGCCATAAAAGTAATCCATAAATCATCCGCAAACGGGCATAAATCCAAAAGAAGTTCTTTGTCAAAAACCCTTTGATCAAGTGAATCCGGCACAAATAATGACCCACTTCCTGTAAAAATCTGAACTTTGTCTGAATGTTCTATTTTCTCATTTAATAGTGGATTTCTCCAAATGGATGGCTTCGAATCAAAGGAAGGATCGATTATCTGCGTTGTAATACTACAAATATCATTCGGATATTTTTTATGTAGTTTCCATAACTTCTTTATTGTATCTTTGGGATAAAACATATCATCATCAACCAAAATTACAATATCTCTTGGATATTCCTGCATTGTATAATAATATTTTTTATGACTACGCAGATCATCGCAAAACCGAATCGTCAATCCTCTTTTTTGTTGTTCCAGAAGAGCTTTCGGCAGACTGTCTATCCCGTTAAACTGTTCCTCTGCAAGCCAAAGAATAATTTCATCCGGCTTCATAGACTGTCTTAACAAGGTTTCTATTGTTATCCATAAGGTGTCTATTCTCTTTGGAAAAGATGTCAAAGACACAATAATCTTTTGCTCTCTCTTTTTCACTGTGATTCCTATTTTATCAGATGGATGCTTGATATACATCTTTTTCACAAACAAGTTGTAATATGCCTCAATATGTCCAATTATTTTTTCTGCTAGTCTATGTAAAATTACAGAATTTTTTTCGTTTTTTATAACTCTTTTTGCCCAAAAATAAAGTCTATACATTCCAAATCCTCATTTCAGCCATCTGTGTTTTATGTATAGTAAATATTCCTTACTTGATGCATGACCATATCTCTTAATATCATAAAACTTTTCTTTTAAAATTGCTTTGTCATTCATAGTAATCGCATAATAAAACTGCTGTCTTGCGCAATTTTCTTTTACCATTCTTTTACACTTTTCTTTATCACAATCACTTTCATCTATTGCTGATAATAATATCTCTGTAAAACCATCCCACCTATCCATTTCCTGAATTGCGGTCCTTTTGCTCCTAGAATGACTATCCGCATGTTCAAATACAATATAAAGTTCTTCATCTATATATCCGCATTTTGATTTACTTGCTGCCGGAACAAGTATTTGCCAATTTTGTCCATATCGTGATACAAAAATATCCCTCTTTGGATATATCTTTTCAAGTAAACTTTTCCTAATCATATAACAGCCACAGCAACCATATGTCCTAAGCAAAACCAAATCTTCAAAAATATCTTCTTTCTTATCTGAAGTTTGGTCGCTAATTCTCTTTTTTTCATGGGTAGTTTCATCGAAATAAACTCCATTACTTCTAACCATTTCATACTTTGGATTTTTCTCAAGAAAATGGACTTTTTTTTCAATAGAATCTTTCGTCATTACATCATCCGAATCTGGCCATGTGAGGTACTCCCCTGTAAATAACTTCAATCCACGATTCAATGCTGCTGCCTGCCCTGCATTTTCCTGTTTTTCGTATATATATGTTATTCCTCGTTTTTCCAACCTTTCCCGATACGACAGTGCTATTTCTTCTGTCCGGTCCGTAGAACCATCATTGATAAATATCAGTTCCAGATTCGGATACGTCTGATTCAGTATAGATTCAAAATATCGTTTTAAGAATGCTTCTCCATTATAACAAGGAGTGATAATACTAACTAATGGTTTTGTCATCTTAGTTTTCCTTTTACTTTTCCCATAAAATCAAGCAAGAACGGTGATAAGTAGAACTTCAACATATATCCCTTTGTTTCATTTTCTACCTCTTTGTTCTCAGTTCCGAATGTATAATACTTTCTGTATTCTCTCTTTATATGTTTTACCATTTCTTTGTTATGCAAGATATCCTTTGCCCTCGAATATTCCCAGATCAGTGAATGCAGATACTGAATTCTTGCCTTCTCCACCAATTCGGCATATCCAAGTTTCTTAAAGAAATGAATCCTTTCTTCAAATGCGCCCAGATAATCAAGCTTTTCTATGTAAAGCTTTTTTCCTAGAATACTTTCCGGCCACTGATAATAATAATACATGGTTTTGTTTGTATATACAATCCTTTTGCACTTGCTGATGAGCTTATGACTCATATAGATATCTTCAAATATCTTTCCTTCCGGGTACTCGCATCCCTCATATAGCGATTTCTTAATCAGTTTAGCCCAGGAAGCTGCCATAATAAATGAATAATGGTGATTCTTATAGATTCGCTCTAACCCTTCTCTGGCATCAAATACTTCTAACCTTTCTTCCTCTTGATGAACAAATGTATATGTTCTTTCACTCCCCTGTGTATAATTACAAATAGACATCTCTGCATTCTGTTCTATCAGGTTATGATACAGTTCTTCTACAATGCTTTCACTAACATAATCATCACTATCTATCCAGAAAATGTAAGTGCCTCTTGCTTCTTTTACTCCTCTGTTTCGAACCTGGGAGATTCCATGATTCTCCTGATGTATTACTGTTATTCTATTGTCTGTTTTTGCGTATTCATCACATATTTTACCACTTCCATCTGTAGAACCATCATCAATCAATATCATCTCCAGATTGTGATAGGTCTGTTTTTGAACAGATTCAATACATGCCGCAAGGTATTTTTCTACATTGTAAATGGGAATGATGACACTCACCAATTCATTTCCTATCTTCATCTTCTCAAATCCTCTGCATATGCATTCTGGTATTCTTTATACTCCGCCTGTCTTTGCATTAACTGGCTTCGAATATCCTGTTCATGCATTCTAATCCACCGGAATGCCTCTTGTAACTGCCCGGTGTTGCTAAGTGACTGTGCCGGAATCACATACTTCTCTTCTGTTCCAAACAGATCTCTTGCAATTCCTCTTGCCTTTACAGAATATCCCACAACAAGCGTTGGCACGCAGGTTGAATAAGCTGCAATCGTCGCATGCGTTCTGGCTCCTACAAACATTCTGCACTTGCTGATAATGTACTTTTGTGCCATACAGTTATGGTCCTCTACAAGTACTACTCTGCCTGTTTCCTTATATTTTTCATATAGCTGTCTTAATGGCGTTCTGTCATCATTAGACTCCCATACGACATGTGGAATCAGTGCAATCTGACAATCAGTCTCTTTGATGATATACTCCATCAGATTCTCATAATTGGCTAATACACATCCCTTTTCTTTCTCATGTTCGATAATCAATGGGCTTAGATTGATGCCAATGGTATTTTCTTCCACAAATCCTTCTGGTAGTTCCACTTTTTCGCACGGAAGATGAAATGCCGGATCCGGCAAAAGGATAGTATTTCCATTTACTTTCTTCAAGGATTCAAAGGAAATGCTTTCTCTTGCAACAATTAAGTCAAACCTTTTGATGTCCTCTCGAATCGCTTTATCCTCTAACAGTTCCGGCTCCACCGATGTTCCCCACAACACCAGTTTCTTTGCTTTCTTTTGCATATAGTCATTGATCGGTGCATAGTTCTTCACATCGGAATAACAGTAATTATCGCCTCCGATAAATAAAGCTGCATCGATGGCTGGAAGCTCATTGATCGCTTTTTTGTGCATCAGCGCATCCATTCTGTGATAATCATGAAACAGCTTTTGTCGCAGATATGCCAGCATAAAATCCGGTGACTTCTTATTAATCTCATGCAGTTCCTGTCTGATCTCAACAAATTGATATAACCCATAGGCTTCGTCTTCTTCCTTTTTGTATGATAACAGAATCGGCCTGGAATCTATCTCTGTTAAAAGCTTTGCAGTTGTTCTTACAATTGCCTCGCAGCCATGGTTTTTGCTGCCGCCATGTGCATACATTACTAATTTCATTTTCATCCTCCGTGTCTGCTCATTGCCTTTTTCATCTTTAAATATAAGTACATAAGCATATAACAGTTTCTTTTATATAGTCCCATAAATATCTTCTGCAAACCGCTGCACTTTGGGGATACCACAGGAACAAGTTGCTTCAAACGTTTTGCTGTTGTACGAATCTCTCTATATCGTACCTGTTTCTGATTCAGAAAAATCGTATAGACATATCCTGTCATCCGCTCCAGATACATGGCTTCATTTTCTTTATGAAAACACTTTTTATCTTCGAGGAACTGTCTTGTTTTTCTCTGAATCTCTATCTGTGTAAAAAAGTCAATCTTGCTGTCATCCAGTACAATCGCCGAATTCTCCGTTTCCTGAATATAATAATATCCAGTTGCCTTTGTAAAGTAGATACTCTCAATCTTTGCATAAATCTTTAAAAAGAAATCATAGTCTTCAGCGAGACGGATATTCTCGTCAAATCGGATCTGATATTGTGTAACAATCGAACGCTTCACCATTTTTCCCGCAACAAATCCATAGATCCCTGTTGTCAGCTGCTCCTTGTAAAAACAAGGTGCTATCTTCTCCATTCGCTGTTCTTTCTCTAATTCCGGTACTACAGAAGCTAACGCCTTTCCAGCCTTATCTACCTTGGTCAAGCCGCCTATGATCATATCATAAGGCTCTATGTAGAGATTTTCCAGATAATCTGCTGCCAGATAATCATCTCCATCCACAAATGTAAGATATTCACCCTGTGCTTTATCAACTCCGATATTCCTTGCATGTGATACTCCACCATTTTCTGTGGATATAACATGTATTCTTGGATCCTCGAATATCCTGCACACCGCAAGCGAATCATCCGTTGAACCGTCATCTATGATAAGCATCTCCCAATCTTTGAATGTCTGGTTCAGGATGGATTCGATCGCTTTCTTTATGTATTTTTCTTTGTTATATACTGGCATGATAATTGATATCTTACACATTGTTTCTCTCCTCTATCCAATCAGTATAGAATAAAGCTTCTTCCACTTGTGTTTCATTAGCATCACTTGTAGTTTTAATTTCCATGACCATTCTTTTGGAAATGAAAACTTAGCAAATGCCTCCTTTAGCTCCTGCGAATTAAGAATACGCTTTCTGATTTCCATCTGCTTTTCTTTTGATTCACCGCTTTGTCCAACCTGACCCATGCAATTACAGGCATAGAAAATCATATGCAACTTTAACTGCCTTTGGAAATCATATTCCGAAACAGAATCAAAAAACTGATGCAGGTGTCTGTTCATCGTGCAGTAGACATTCCATGCTCCCGGACGGTACGCCGTCGTAATCGTTCCTGGATTATTATAATAGTGGTAAAGTCCTTCGCCCTTCAGATAATAAAAGCTGTCTGCATAATATCCAGCAAATGCACTGAAAATATTATCCTCAGACCATTTCACTTCTTCATCAAAAGTCAGCTGATGCTCTTTTAGAAATTCTGTTCGGTATAGACAATGCCACACAGATAAGAGCGGACCATATTCCAGATTCTCTCCCATAATCAGTTGGGGAAATAACTTTTCTCTAATCGCTGCTTTATCATATCGCCCTTCTTGTATATCCAGTGTTTTCAAATGCTGATTGCCTTCGTCTAACACACGGATGTAATCTGACATGACAAAATCTACCTTTTCTGACGTGATTACCTGATACATTCTCTCATACATGTGAATATCTACATCATCATCAGAGTCAACAAAGCCGACATACTCACCCTTTGCCTCTGATAATCCTGCATTACGCGCACTGCTGAGTCCGCCGTTTTTCTTATGTACCACACGTATATTTTCATATTTGTTACGATATTCATCGCATAATCCAGGACAGCTGTCTGGTGAACCATCATCTACCAAAATGATTTCTATATCTTTATATGTTTGATTAACCAGACTTTTTACACACCTGTCCAAATATTTTTCTACCTTATATACCGGAACAACTACACTGACTAGTGTCTTATTCTTCCTATTATCTAAGCAGCTCATATAATTTCTCTACTTCCTTTTGATTGCTGTAATCCCGCCTTCTGCATGCTTCACTAAGACTTTGCATCTTCTTTGGATCATCTAATAGTTTAGCAATGCCATCGGCACAGCCTTCATTATCCAAAGGAACAATCACTCCATCAACACCATCTATTAACTGGCTGGATGAAGTTGCAAATTTTGTTATAACAACCGGCCTATGAAGAGCCTGCGCTTCTATTACCGTAACAGCTTTCCCCTCATACCGGGATGGCTGAACATATAAATCACATTGTTTAATATAGGGATAAGGATTTTCTTTCTTGCCAAGCATGATAACATAGTCCTGCATCCCAGCTTCTTTGATTTTTCGATAAATCAAATTTTCATCGCCACCGTATCCAATAATAAACCATTTAACATTGAATCCCTGTTGACGAAGCAGTCTACAAATCTGAGGCACATTATCAAAGTTCTTTGCATCTGAAAAGCGGCCGATAGATAGGAAATGAATTTCATTTTTTACTCGTTTCATATCTCCAACAGGTTCAGCAGCTTGTTTTCTCAGTAATGTTTCACTTAATGTGTTTTCTATTGTGATTGCTTTGTCTGTCAAATCAGGATAAACCTTCAAGAAAGATTCCCGGCACGGTTCAGACACGCTTACAATATAGTCAACATGAGCATACACTTTCAGATCACGCTTTTTATTCGGATTGAGAACCGTGTAATCTGTATGGTTCCAAGCGAATTTAACCTTTGCATTTACTTTAGAAACAAGCGTATCTGGTACACCCAAAAAACTAATAGCAGCATCATAAGAGCCTTGAATATCCGGAAGAAGCGGCTGCAGATACATAGAAATATACTGCATCGCCATCCACACTCCCGCAGGCTCCTTTGTAATGATACAGTGCAGCTTCATCGCAATTTTAGAAAGAAGTCTCGCAATCCCAAACACAACTCTTTTGCTAAATAGCAAATCTTTAATAGGAACATCAAAGGTTGCATATTGCCACATTTCAGGAAGTATATTAACGGATTCAGGAATATATTTTAGAAATTCTCCTTCATGCCTGAATAAAAACAAGTCCACATCATATCTATCATAATCAAAAGAGTCCAACAAGCCCAATAGACTTCTCTCCGCTCCACCTATAAACATCGAAGGCATTAAAATCAAGATTTTCTTTTTCATCATCTTTCTCCTGTTTCAATAGAACGAATATGAAGTTTCCGTTCTTGTGTTACAATCGATCCATCTGGTATCTCGCCTTTCACAACCGTCCCAGCCCCTATGACACAATTGTCTCCGATAGTAGCCCCTTTTAGAATGGTAACATTAGCGGCAATCCAGCAGTTTTTCCCAATAGCAATCGGCGCGCTTGTATGCATAGATAACACACCTGCTACAGCACTATAACAGTGATCATTATCAAATATTTTCACATTGGGTCCAAACTGACATCCCTCTCCAATTTGAACCTTTGACTTACTGCTAATCATACAGCCTTCGTTAAAATAAACACAACTACCGATCTCTATTAGAGCATTATCATCTGCAATAATAGTCAATCGTCCATCGCTGATAACACGCTTTCCCAAAACAATCACGCTACTTCTCTTTACGGACAATCTGGTATTAAATCCAGTCAAAAGCACTCCCTCCAGAGAAAGTCCCGAACACCGAAAGAGTTTTATCAGATTAAATTTCACAATATTATATGCGGCTAAAATATAAGGCTTCATTACTTCTTCTTTCTGAAAAAATCTGTTCCAAATATCCGATGTAGTGGCTTGGATATTTTACTTCTAACAATCGTACTCTTACTTTGCCAGCTTTTAGCAAACCAATGGATAGAATAAGTTTCCGGTGTTACATTTAATCTTCCAGTGGGATCATCATAAGGATTAAATACAGATATTGGATAAATCACTGCTCCTGCTACGACCTGCTTATTCCCATTTTGAACCAATCCTAATTTTGTAAGTGCTCTGGTGTTCAGGTGTGGACATCCGATAGTTCCATGTGATCCATCGAGCACCCCATCATATTCCGCAATCATCGCTTGTACTGTAGGATGGTGTGCAGTTGCTCCAAACCCCACTCCAGTATTCACAAACTCTTTCGTCTCAAAACCAAAAAACGCTTCGTGCTGAAGTAAATCATCAATATTTTTAATTACTTCAACATCAATATCAAAGTAAATTCCACCTTCACGACTAATAATCTGCAACCGTGCATAGTCGCTCAAAAAGGCATATTTCTTATTCTCATAACAATATTTTGTGTATTCATTTTGGTACACATCATAATTATCTTCATTCCATTCGATAATTTCAAAGTCCGGACAATATTTTTTCCAGCTTGCGATGCATTTCTTTGCTTTCTCTGGAAGTTCTTTTCTTCCAAACCAGCAGTAATGAATTTTCTTTGGTATCATACTAACACCTCCATGTTATACGCGAAAGTTCACATATCCTTCTGTTGCATTGTCACGGTGATGTATTGTGGCCGGATTACCTATCACAATAGAATGTGATGGGACATTCACATTGACATAACTATTATTGGGTGCAATCAATACATCATCCCCGATTTCAATATTTCCAACTACTGTTGCATTGATATCATTCCCATACTAATAATACTATAAAAATAAAATCCAAGATAACCTAGAACAGCCGCTCCCGTAATAAATTGTTTTGATTTTTCATTAAACATATTTTTTAACTCCCATGGCAACAGAATGTAACTATATAGGGAAAAATAAATAGGAAGTCTTCCTATAAAGATACCAGATGTAAACATCGACACAACATAGATTGCTGTCGATATAATAGACATGTTCGCGCAGAAATTAATACACGGATTGTTTGCTTCATCCAGATATCTTTTACCTATATATGAAAGAATCGCCGGTACTGCATAAACCAATACCCTGAATATATTCGTTCCATCATCCTGCCAGTTCTGCCAGTCAGAAACAACATTTGTATACTGTGTATCTGCAAGCACAGAATCCAACAGGTTCGTAAAACTTCCTATAAACGTAACAGCTACGATTGTTGCCATTATAACAAGAATAGTTTTCTTATTCCATGCCTTTCCCTGCGCCACAAAAAGAAACGGTATCACAATCAGTGCACTACCATGGAACCGGGAAGCTAATAAGATTAGCAAAATAGCAACTATATATTTCTTTTTCAGAATCAGTCCAAAACATGCAAAGGTAATGGTCACTGCCATAAATTGTCTAATTCCGTTGAACATCCAGGATATATAATCCGTCGATGCAATAAATAAAAAGAAAGTAAAGAGAAATTCTGGCGAATACTTACGGTATACAAGAATCAATAATGTTGCCTGAATCAATGCCAAAATAATAAAATAAATTTCCGGCTTATTGCCAATCAGGCATTTTATTACCGCTGAAAAACAGAAAAATCCCTTATCTTTTTTTACTCCCTGCATATAAGTTTCTATTCCACCAAAATCACTTGGCATATCATAAAAACTAGAGATATACATGGATGTATCTCCTACATTTCCTCTATATCCACACCAGATAATCAGTGGAACAAATATCAAAAATGCCCACCCCACATAATAGCGCTCTACTTTTTCTCCACAGACCACTTCTGGTCTTTTCACATTTATGTACATGGCTGCAATTCCTAATATTACAATCCACACCAGTATCAAAATATAATTTGACATATTTTGTCCTCTATATCCTCTTTGCCTTATATCTCACATATGCCGTCCATGACCACCCAAAAGGTGTACACAAAACAGTTAATAGCTTTTTGGGCGATTCTTTTATGTATTTTCTGTTTCCTGCAATCTGACTGCTTGAACAATAATGAATACAGTCTACGATTAATCTTTTCGTTGATTTTGGATATTGCATCGATACCTTCCTAAGAAATGCAAATCCATTTGGATTCTTTAAGTATTGTTTCCACATCGTTCCGCTTGACCCATCAGCCTGATACTCCACATCACACAATACTTCATTCATTACAAATAATTTGTATTTTTGATCGACTAACGTGTATTTATATACCAGTCCTACGTATTTTTCTCCCTCAAATACCGGATACGGTGGCACACTGTTTATTACATCTGTGCGGTAAACAAGTTTCTTATCCCCTTGTCCCCCTGCTGCATAATAGTCACCAAGTGTCGTCTCTTTCAGGTGCTCTGGAAATCCTTTTCCTATGATATTTCCCTTAAAGTCTGCATCTAGTCCGATTAATCCGGCATAGTTTTTGTCTCTTACCTTTTCCCAGGTATCTATGATTTTCTTCACAGCCCCGTCAGCCATACAGTCATCTGAATCGATGCAGACATTCAGCTCAGTATCGATATTTTCATAAGCTACATTATGCGCCGTATGCATCCCGCCATTTTCTTTATAGATATATCTGATTTCAAACGTTTTTTCCTGTTGCTGCCACTCTTTTACCAATTTTGCTGTCTGATCTTTCGATCCATCATCTACAATCAGCCAGACGAAATCTTTACATGACTGCTTCTGTAAGCTTTCATAGGTTCTTGGCAGCGTATGCGCCCGGTTGTATGCCGGAGTAAAAACTGTAAGTGTTGCCATTCTTATTCTCCACTGTGTGCAATATAATAGTTTTGCAGCCATTTTGCTGCCTCTTCAATATCATAACCATGAAACTTTATCTCATCGTAATGATCCGTTCGCGTGTTCTTTGCCCTCTCTAAGATATGTTCTGCCCATATCTTAGGACTATCGGTCAATTTTTGTGTCGTTACAAGATTAGTTGTAATAATACATTCTTCCGGAACCCGGTCAGATATGATACATGGCAGGCCTGCTGCCTGTGCTTCGACCATAGTAACCGGCAATCCTTCATACAAAGATGGAAATACAAATACATCCATTGCCTGCATCTGTTCCTCTACATCTGTTCTGACACCCGCAAAGATGATATGATCTGCAATACCAAGCTCTCTGGCTTTTTCTTGTATTTCCTTTTTCCCATCTCCGTCTCCGACTAAAAGCAATCTGGCAGATGGATTTATTTTCTGTATCTCATAGAAAATATCTATTAGAAACGTGTGATTCTTTTGTGGATTGAATCTTCCCACATGTCCAACCAAAAGTTCATCAGAAATATTCCATTCATTTCTTATTTTTTCTGCAACAGAAGGTTTGTACTGGTATCTCTTTACTTCCACCGCATTTGCCATAACATGATACTGTTTTCCTCCAAACATCCAATCCCCCGCATCTTTTCCACATGCAAAAAGTGCAGTTGCAAATGCAGGAATCTTCTTCATGTAATGCAGCTTAATCAGATACTTTAGATTCTTGTCCTGATTGCTGTTGTGGCTGTGAGCAATCCGTACCGGCACTCCACACTCCTTCGCCACTTTTAAGGCAACTGAACTCAAACAGTCCTGGTGTACATGCACGATTCGATATTCCGGGTGTGCCTTAAAAAAAGTACGCAGCTCGTTCTGATACGATTTACTCCACGGTACCAGTCTGGATACATGATGAATTTTTCCACCAAGCGATAAGATTTCTGCATCATAATCCGCCTCAAAATCTCTGTGTACGAGGAAATCAAACTGTACCTTTGTGCGGTCAATATGACGATAGTAGTTCATAAGCATCGTTTCCAAACCACCTCGTCCCATATAAGTTACGATATGTAATACTCTGATTGGCTGCATCTCTACTCCTTCACTTTCGCCACCGTCATCTTCACCACTTCATCCTTCGCAAACTCTCTTGCCATCTTATCTCTTGCGCATTTGCCCATTTCTTCTCGGTCGGCGCGGCTCTTATGATAGATTTCATTCATCATCTGGTACAGAGAATGTGCATTTTTCACCTGACAGAGGTATCCGGTTGTGCCGTCTTCCACGCTTTCCATACAGCCTGGAATTTTGCTTGTAACAACCGGTCTGCCGGTGGATGCTGCTTCTAGCAGGACATTTGACATGCCCTCATGATAACTTGGAAGGACGATGCAGTCTGCTGCTTTATAATACGGTCTCGGGTCTTCTTTGAATCCATGAAAGACTGCGATGCCGTCTTCTACTAACTTCTCTACTTCACCCTTATATTCGTCTTCGAAGAATCCGACAATGTCAAGAACGACTTTCCCGCCATATTCCTTGTGTAACCTGCGAATGGCATAGAAGAGCTCGTCCATGCCCTTTTCCTTCATGATTCGGCCCAGATACAGGAAGTGAAATGCTTCATTTTCCGGATAGGCTTCGTACTGATAGAAGTCGAGAGTGATGCCGGCTCCGGAAAGGATCGTCTGCTGCTTTGCCGGAGTGATCTTCTTTTCCCGGAAGAGTGCTGCATTTCGCTCATTTTCAAAGAATACGGTCTTTGCGCCCTTTAAAGCAGTGCGGTACATCATGGTTACGACCTGGGAAAGTCCCGGCTTTTCAAATGCGGTGCCAAGTCCCTGTACATTTACGCAATATGGAATGTGCAGGCGTCTGCACGCATAACCGGCGTAAACATTTGGCTTAATCGAATAAGTGATGACCATGTCCGGCTTTTCTTTCTTTAACATGGCACGGTACTGCTTATATAAACGCAGATCTGTCATCGGATTGATGCCGCGGCGGTCAACCGGAGTCTCGATCATATGGCATCCCATATCGGCAAAGTCTTTCTCGTGGCCGACAAATGGAGTGCTGATATAGACCTCTGCATCTTCCATCAGCATCTGTATGAGTTCTCTTCGGAACTGCCACAGCATATAAGAATGATTCGTGATAATCATTACTTTTTTATTTTTCTTTTCTCGCTCCATTGTTCCTGTTCCACCTTCTACAATGCCGCTTCCACGGAGTACAGAAAAAATGGTGCCAAAGACGCACCGGATGTCCATCGCAAGTCCTGCTTTGCTTACGTACTCTCCGTCAAGCTTTGCTTTTACGTCTATCTCGAGTTCGTCACGTCCATTGATCTGCGCCCAGCCGGTAAGGCCCGGCTTCACATCATTTGCACCATATTTGTCTCTCTCTGCAATTAAGTCCGTCTGATTCCACAGTGCCGGTCTTGGTCCGACGACTGCCATATCGCCTCTTGCAATGTTGTAGAGCTGAGGCAGTTCATCTAAAGAAGATTTACGCAAGAAACGCCCCACCTTTGTGATATACTGCTCCGGGTTATCCAAAAGATGCGTCGGTATGTCATGCGGAGTGTCAAGCCGCATGGAACGAAACTTATATAACTTGAAATATGACTTATGAACACCGACTCTCTTTTGTGAAAAGAATACCGGTGCCCGTAAGCCATCTTCCAACTTAATAGCTGCCGCTATCGCCAGAAATACCGGCGACAGCACAACCATTCCCACTGAGCCCAGGATCATATCTACCATGCTCTTAGTTTTTAAATAATTTTTATACCTTGCGGACAGTTTTGTAACATTTTTCATAAGTAACCCCCTCATACTCAGGTTGTTTCTTTTCCTCAAATTCTATAGTTTCTCACTCTAGTTTTATATCGTACCACTATTCACATGATTTGGCAATCAGTTCTCTTTCGTCTCTGTAAATACCTCTTTTTGATTTACCGCACCTGTCTCTTCTTCCGGTTCATCAAACTGTTTTGCATAGCGGCTGTAATGTCTGTATCCGCCATAACGACCATATCTTCCATAATGATATCGTCCATAGTATCCATAACCATATCCATATCCACCACCCGTAGAGCGGTCGCGGTTTAATACATAACCCAGCATATGGATTCCACTCATCGAAATGTTCTCCACACCCATACGAATCTGGCGCATCTTTGCATAATCATAGCGGATCACATAGACTGCAGCATCTAGATATCTTGCAAGTACCGGCGCATCTGCAAGCATCTCAGAAGGAGCCGTATCAAATATTACAAGGTCTGCTTTCTTCTTTAAAATGGAAATGAGTCTCTCCATCTGCTTACTCTCAAGCAGGTCTGAAGAACTTCCTTCTGTCGTTTTGCCATACAGAATCTGCAAAGATCCCGGGCACTTCTCAAGTTCTACCGTTGTCATTGCTTCACTGATCTTCACCTTACCTTGAAGCACCGCCTGAAGTCCGGGAAATTCTCCTTCCTGATTCATGGCTTTTGCAACAGATGGTCTTCTCATATCACAATCTACAAGTATGACATTTTTCCCTAGTTTTGCCTCTATGATTGCCAGATTCACAGAAAATGCCGTCTTTCCTTCTTCCGGCACAGAGCTGGTGACCAAAAGCGTCTTAAACTCCTCTTCCTCCATCTGTTTCATTACCTTAATTCCGACCTTTCTGAACGCTTCCAGATATCCCTGCGGAATTCTTTTATTTAATACATTGACTGAATTATAAAAACTTTCTTTATTTCTCTTCTTTACATGTACTTCCGGCAATGTTCCAAGATCAACCAGATTCAAATGGGTCTTAATCTCCTTACCTGTCTTCACGGTACGTCTGGTAAGTACATAAAGAGACAGAATCACAAGACCAATAATGGCACCCTTAAGTGCCCCTCTCTTCCAGGAAGAAGAAATGACTCCCTGCTTTGTCGTATCATCCGGAACACCTGTTTCATCCAGGATCTTCAGAGTCGTATTTCCAAGTACGAACTGTGCCACTTCCGGATAATTTTTAATGACTGACTTTAATGTCTTATAGGAAAGTTCTGCATTCGTACCGGAAACAGATATCGTAAGCATATTCGTTCCCTCTTCCGCCTGAACAGAAATGGATCCTGGAACAGAGTCCAGCTTCATATCCTTTGCTACCACATCTTTTAGCACACCACTTGTCAGTATGTATGGGAAAACATCCGCCATCTGCTGTGCAGACGCATTGTTCTGGTAAGCCGGACTTCCATCAATTGTCGTTACTGCCACCGTCGCTGATGCCGTATAGACAGGGGTATAATTCTTTCTTGCTTTGATATAACTATTCAGTCCAAAAATCAATGCGAGAACCAAAACCAGCCACCACATTTTCTTGATTCCATATTGGAAACCACGAAGGAATTCAATCAGATCAATCTTCTCGATTTCACCCTGTTGTTCATTCCCAGATTTTTCTCTCATCTCATCCATGTCTGCTATACCTCTTTATTATTCGTATATTTCCCATAACGTCCATATCGCCCATATCTGCTGTACTTGCTGTAATGATCTCCCACCGGGCTGTCCGCGATACTCTGAAACGTCATGACACCATTTAAAACAACTCCAAGTACCTTGGTATGATTGTCACGGAAATCATCCATCATCTCGTTGATATCTTCTGCAAGTGTAACGTTCTGTCTGGCAACGACCATGACGGCATCTGCATGCTGTGCAAAAATCTGTGCATCTCCAATCATTCCAGATGGTGGTGTATCGATAATGACGTAATCCACAATCTTACTGCAGGCTTCTATAAGAACCGGAAGCTGTCTGTTTCCAAGCATCTCTGTAGAAGCAGAATAGGACACCTTTCCACCTATAAATCCAAGCCGCTTACGCTCCGTATTTAACAAAATGTGATTGGCATCAATTCTGCCTTCTAAGAATTCTCCAAGCTCATTTTCTTTTTTCGGACTCATTCCCAATAACAGATACTGTGCAGGGCATCTGATATCGCCATCAAGCAAAATGACTCTCTTGCCTTTTTTCGCAAGTGTGATTGCAAGATTCACTGCCACGGATGACTTTCCTTCATTCTCACAGACACTCGTAACTACCAGGACCTTACCGTTGATCTTTGACATATGGTATTCCACCCTGGCCGCAAGCATCTTAAAACTTTCCACGAACCGGAAGCTTGCCAGAGGATTATCCACCAGAACTGCCTTCTTCCGGTGCTTGATCCATTCCTTTATCGTCTTATACTTCCATTCATAACTAATCGCTCCAAGACTTCTGGCATCGAGCTTTTTCTCTACTTCTCTTTCCTGCTTCACCGTATTATGCATATAAGACCAGATAGCAAATAACAGTATGCAGACAGCCATTCCCAGGAAGAATCCCTTCTTTGCCATCTCACCGTTCTGTAGTGGATTGACCGGTGCATACGGAATCTTCGGATCTTCCAAAACATCAAGCACTGTCGTTCCAACTGTATAATAAGAAACGCTGGTGTAGTTGTCCATCACCGTTTTGATAATATCAATCGAATCCTTTGGCGAATGTGCAGTAACAGAAAGGGTCAGTATATTCGTTCCATTTACAACATTGGCACTGATATCCGCATCAAGCTTATCCATATCCAATTTTTCACAGATTGTCTTCTTCATAATCGTACTTTCCAGAATCTTCTGGAATGTTTCTGCCATCGAATTGGCAGAAGAAAGATTATTGTATGCATTGGCATTCGCTCTAGATGTGATAACAAATGTTGCCTGTGTACGATAATTCGGAACATATTTCATGCTGCTTGCCACATAAAAAAGCATTGCACCGGCCAGCGCTCCCAGCAGGATGACCCACCAGTTTCTAAAAATATCACAAACCAATGAAACCGGTTCAAATTTTGTCTCCGTCTGTGCGGATGCATTCTCCCGATTATTTTCCATCTTCATTTCCCTCCACAACTACAAACATCTTTGTCACAGCCGTCAAAGTTCCATCTCCGGTATACGAAAATTCTACCGGATATACTCCAGGCACTTCGTAATTCACCTCCGAATTCACACTAATCGCCCCCATGACACCGGCATCTTCATTACACTCTGTAATCTGCCCATTCTGTTCCAGTCCGACCACATAACCCATCGGATCTATCATATTTCCAACAGTTGTATAAACAATATACTCCGATAACGCCGGATATTGCTTTATACTTTCATTCTCATTATCCGTAATCGTAATCTCAAACGATACCGAACAGACATCTCCCGCACTGTTGCTTACCTGTGCCGTAACCGGATAATCTCCCGGCTGCGGATTATACAGGCTGTCATTCATTGAAAGCTTCACCTGGCTGGTCAGGTCTCCATCGAGACAGTCTGTTGCACTCAGATAAGATACAAAGTCTGTATTCGCCGCTTCTGCCGCGCTACATCTTGGTGCATGAAGCATCTTAATCCGTGGTGGCGTATAATCATTATATTTCACCGTTCTTTTTAACGTTCCCATCTGGTTCGATTTATCAAAAACGACATAAGTGACCGTGCGTTCATTACCCGAAATAAAATGAGAGATAGAAGAAATACGAACTTCCTTCGTCAAATCCCCATCCCTGTTATCCGTAGCCTTAATTCCCTTCATCAGTGCCTCTTCCTGATTCTCATTGACACTGAGTACAAGCTCATCATCACTACAGGTAATCACCGGAGGCACATGGTCTTCCACCATCTTTTCCTTTATTAAAAATCCAACGAATACCGCACATGCCAACACAAATATCAGACATATGGCTCTTCTCAATCTAATCATGTTTTCTCCTTTAATCATAATAATATGGTAAAAATGGAAGCGGCTCCAATTCAAGTACCGGCTTATCCTGACAGATTCTGCCGGGATTGTCTCGAAACAGCACATCCAGATGCCGCTTTGAACAACATTCACTAAGTGCTTCATACGCATCCATCAAAAAAGGCGTCCGCTCCACCGCGCTGTGTGCATCACTTGCCACAACCGATACCAGATGGTGACGAAGCAGGCGGTATGACGTCTCCCTTGCCGACTCACCAAACCGTCCAAGAAAACTTCCCTTATTGACCTGAATGGCATATCCCTTCTTCCTCCACTGATATACAATCTGCGGATCATCCTGCACAAAATAATAACGCTCCGCATGCGCAATCACAGGCTTTGCACCAACTTCCCTTACCTTACCAAGAAGCCTCGTTGCAAAGTCCGGATCCTCATCAAATGCAAACTCCATCAGAATATAATGGCTCTGATTGATCGTCATCACCTTTCCATCTGCCATCTGCCGTGGCAGATCCTCTGTAGAAAATGCCTCCATCCCCGGAAAAAGCCTGATTGGAATCTTCTCTTCCTTAATCGCCCTTGCGGCCTGATTAAACGTATTCACATAATGCTCTCCAAATGCATTATCATACAGTCCCGGAATATTAAAATGCGGTGTTGCCACGATTTCTGTTACTCCGCTCATAGCAGCCAGCCTTGCCATCTCTATCGTATCTAAAATATCTACTGCTCCATCATCCATCCCCGGCAGGATATGCGTATGTATATCAATCATTTTACCACTCTCTACCTTAAAAATCCATTGCCATTTTTGCAGCTTCCTCTTCCGAAAGCTCTGTCACCCTGGTATCCATCACACGGTATACCCGTCTGCACATATTTAACACACTTGGTCTGTGCGTTGTAACAATACATGTTTTGTTTGGTTTCTGTGTCATAATATTGCGAAGCACCCTGCGCTCCGTCTCCACATCCAGTGCGGAAGTAGCCTCATCCAACAGCAGCACCGGCGCATCTCTTAAGAGTGCCCTTGCAATCGACAGCCTCTGTGCCTGCCCTTCCGACAGTCCACGGCCACGCTCGCCCACATTGCTATTTATCGTGTCCGGACGCTTCTTCACAAAGTCCCACGCACACGCAATCTCCAATGCTTCTATCATCTCTTCCTCTGTCGCATCTTCCTTTACCATCCGCAGATTCTCTGCGATTGTTCCCGACAGAATCGTATTGCCCTGCGGAACATATGCAAACAGGTGTCTCGTCTCTGCATTTAGTACCACTTCCATGCCGCCTGCCGCAGACATCACTGCCTGCCCGCTCTGCGGATGAATCAGCCCCAGAAACATACGGATTAATGTTGTCTTACCCTCTCCGGAAGGACCCACCAGTGCAACAATCTCACCCGGCTTTGCCTCAAACGAAGAATCTGTGATCACACGCTCTTCCTTCACATAAGAAAAATCCACATCCCGCAAAGAAATGGAAAATCCATCTGCCGCATACGCATCAAGCACCGAACTCTCTGTAATATGTACTTCCTTCGGAAGCTCCACAAGCTCACGAATACGGTGCGCCGATACTGAACTGTTTAAAAATGTCGGAACGATCGTCACCAGATTATTAAATGCCGCCGACAGATTGCTTCTCTGCTGCAAAAACAATGTCATCGTACCATATGTAATATCATGCGTCCACAACCGGAACAGACAATATCCAAATGCAATAAACTGCACGACCATTCCAATTCCCTGCAGAACTACATTCGTCTTAATCGTAAAATAATTATACTTCAGGCTGTCATCCCGAAACCGCTTCTGCCACCATCTCATCTTCTTACTATAATGCGGCGCAATACCAAAAGATTTGATCGTATCAAAGTTATAAAACGTCTCGACCTCAAATCCCATCAGCTTACTGCTCGTCTCGAGCACCTTCTGGCTAAAGTCCCTCTGCTTCTTCAGCACCGTTCGTGACAGCAGAAGAAGAAACGGCGCACTGCCAAGCGCAATCAGAGCCATCACCCAGTCATAATGCAGGATGACCATAAATGTCGCCACCAGCTTATAAAGTGCGATGATAATCGTCGGAAGCCAGCTGATGGCATTGCTGCTGATCGTACGAATATCGCCATTAAAACGATTCAGAATGTCTCCATTGCTATACTTACTGATCTCCATCCAGTCCGCATCAATAATCTTATCAAAAATATCCGCCTGAATATCATTGTTAATATCAATACTAAGCTTCGTGGAAACCCGGTTGATCAGGCTCTCAAACAACAGACTGAACACCTGTCCGCCAACCATCACAAGAAACAGCACTGCAAGCTTACTCGTCTGATAACCCGTAATGATATCGATCAGATACTTACTCGCCACACTGCTCGCAAGTCCAAACGACGTACTTAAGATTCCCAGCACAACATAAAACAGAATCGCTCCCTTATACCTTGCGCTATACCCAAGAATCCATCTCCAGTCCTCTAAAATCTCCGAAAATGTACCATCTTTCCATCGTTTCTTTAATATTCTGACCGATTCAAAATGTGTCTTCTTCTCTCTCATGATCTGCCTCCTCTAAAAAGAAGCTTCGTATAAAGAGCCATCACCGGTCTTCGAAGCGGAATCATATGCAGCCACACATGACGAAAGAACTCCCACCAGAAGTCCCCCGGCTGTATCGTCTTTCCCTTTCTTATAACTTTCGTCACAACCGCAAATATCTGTTCCCCTGCGACCGATCCCTCAATCATACACTGCGCATCACCCACGATATAATACCCATCCGGCTTCACATGGTGAATCCTGTGCATGATATACTGTCCGTTTCTTCTTTTAAAGAACACCATATCGCCCTTCTTCAGTTTTGCCTCCGGCTTCCTAAAGAAGATCGTATCACGCTCATGAATCAGAAATGGCGCCATACTATTCCCTGCAATCCGCATGCTGACTTCCCGTCCCTCATCCGTCAATTGCTTCAGAACCGACACATATTCTCTTGTATCTATCACCTTCATATATCTGTCCCCTAATCTATCACATGATACTTCCGAAGAAGTTCCACACGTTTCTTTCCAATCTCTAAACTACTCTGATTCTCTGTATGCTTCCTGTCTGCCGCATATCCAAACAGCCGCATCACCCATGCCGCCGGAAGCAGCCACGGATACTTACAGAGCCACACATAACGCCCCTTCATATAAGAAACACCCGGAAACAACGATGACCAAACCGACGATGACGTCGCCTTTTTGCCTCTCCTAGCAGCTTCCAGCGTCATATTCGCGCTGTGCCTTCTCGCCATCGTGCTCCCGCCATACACACCGCCTTCCAGTAAATCCACAAGAAGCGGCATACAGTCCACACTCTCCTGCGTATCATCCACATATCCGGTTTTCTCCCAGGAGCATCCCAGATACTCTCTTCCAATCTTTGCCAGAGCACTGAAAAATGTATCCATTCGAAGCTGTGCAAGCTTATCCTGAATCTCTCTCCAGTCAATCCGCGTCGTGTAATGCTTTGCCATCATCACCATGTCGCAGACCTGTCTGATTCCAAATCCACTATGTAAAAAATGCTTAAAACTATGACAGATCAGATAAAACATATGGTCCGTCGGCGAAAGTGTCTTAATATCCACTCCCTCAATCTGCTCACAAATGCATCGGTCAAACACCCCTGCAAACTCCTGATTCAGATGACCATATGCACCCTCGCCTTCTGCAAACAACGAAAAGTGAAGCTCTATATATACCTGATTTCTCGGATTCAGATATGGAATCTCATACGGCAGATCCTTAGGATCCAGCTCCTGCCTCTTATATCCTTCCTCTAACAAAATGCGGTCAAAGGTCTCAAACTCTTCCTTCCTAAGCAGCAGATCTTCATCCGCTGATATCCGAAAGTCCGGCTTTTCATAAAAAGACCGGCAAATCAGCCCCTTCACAACAAGCGGATATACCCCTTCCTTCCGAAGCTTCTGATACAGCTCCAGAAAACCAGCCGTCCTTTGCACCTGCAGCATCACTTCCGCAATCGCACTCTTCTTCCACTTCGCAGCAAGTGGCGCATTCTCCTCTAAAAGAAGCACCGGATCCCTCCGGATCATCTCATATATAATTGCTAAAATCTTATGCATCGCTGCAAGGTCACACAGCTCCTTTAGCTGTGAAAACCTTTCCGGAAGATGGTATTCCTCATCCCCCTGCATAAAGCACCGAAGTGCCTGTAACAGCTCTTTTTGTGTATTCGTCATCGTACCCCTGTTTCCCGTTTCTGGTATTCTTTCTCCATCTCTTCTAGGAACACCTCTGTCTGCCGGCACAAATACTCCGGCTTCTTATAACTGCATCCGTGCCCTTCCGCAATCGTAAGCGCCCCGCACATCATACACGCAAAACGCTTTTTACAGTTCTTGCATTCCGATGGCAGCAAAATCTCATCCGTCGCCTGATAGATTAACTTCCATGCATCCGAAAAACCAATCTCAAATGGTCTGGCTACCGGCTCATTCATCATGCCGCAAGGCGTCATTCGCCCGTCCCATGTCATCCAGAACGACGACCGTCCCGCCATACATCCCATCTTCTCATCCGGAGTGCGCTCACACTCTTCCTCACCGCCCATAAAGTCATCTCTTCCTTCATGGAGTGCCTTTAACCGAATCGCAAGCTCCTCCTTAGACAGGCGGTACATATCCGCCTTCGCCCTCGCCTTTCCGGCCTCTTCTGCTGTAAAACGCACCTCATCATCCGTCACGCCGTCCTTCGCACTACGTACCGGCGGGAACATATAAGTAGCCGCATTCACCTGAATCTCCCTGCTCTTACCAAATGCAAAGATATCCTCCATATCATCCAGATTGTACTTCGTAAAGCTCGCATTGATATTCACAAAAATGCCCGCATCGTGCATCAGATCAATCGCCTTCGTAGCTGCATCATATCCGGTCGGATGTCCACACAGCTTTTTATAAGTCTCATTTCCACCACCATAAAGTGTCACATTCACCTTCATCGGCGGATCCTTCTTTAACCACTCCACGGTCTCCTCATCAATCAATGTCGCATTCGTATTAATTGAGATGAGTAACCCCAGCTTCTTTAACTCTGTATAAATCTGTCTAAAATCTTTTCTAAGAAATGGTTCCCCGCCCGTCAGCAGCAAGAAGAGCATTCCCTCTTTTGCACAGGCTTTTCCCATCTCAATCCATTCTTCTGCTGTATACTCTCTTCCCCTCGCCCGCATCTCTGCTTCACTCATTCGAATGTAACACATCCTGCAATTCATATTGCATCTCGGTGTCAGTTCAAATGTACCAGAAAGCGGCACTTTATTGTGTGCCGCCTTCTGATACAGATATTTTCTAAGCTGCGCCTGCACTGGTGCTTGTTGTTTCTTCATGAACTTATTCCCCAATCTCTTTTAATTCTCAAGTATCTGTACTCCCATAATCTGACTGCTGTCCGGATTAAAATGTGCCGCAACTGCCTCAGCTTCCTTGCCTGCACCCACATTTTCAAATGGTGTACGGTAAGTAATTCCTCCAAGATAAGCACCGCCAATCTGCATATACTTATAATATACATAAACGGTCTTAAGCTCTTTGTCCGTCTTATTCTTCAGTGTAATCTTTCCATTCTCAGTCTTTAACTCTACCTTATCCTCTTCTAGTGTCGGCTGATCCATATATCCCGTAGCCGCATTGCCATATGTATAAGTATCTTTATCTGAAAACTCTCGCTTATTGCTCTCAAGTACCAGCGTAGAAGTTCCTGCCGGAAGATTCGTCACCTTAAAACTCGCCGTCTCATTGCTATTTACCTGAAAATCAATCAGTGCAACCTGAAGCATCTGGTCAGAATTGTTCGTAATCAGCATCGCTGTTACGTTCTTTGTCGCCTCGTCACTTCCATCTTCTATAAAAGAACCGGAATAAGCACCGATGGACTCAACCGTGAGGTTCGAATCGGAAAGAACGATTTGCTCTGCTTTTTCAGTTTCCTTAGAATTATCGTTTTTGTCAGAGTCTCCTACTTTAGCTGAATAACCTTGAATCTTACTAACATCCAAAGTATCCTTTCCAGGTTTTACAATTTCATATTCGTTGGTTTCTTTTGTTTCTTTCTGTGAAGAACTCTTATTTGCCTTTAATGCAAAAAGTATTACAACTCCCACCACTATTATAGCTACTGCAACAGCAATTATAATCCCTAATTTCTTTTTCTGTTTCATAGTGCCCTCCATTTTCTCATCTTTTTATCTTTTACTATAAACTATCTTCCAATAAATTACAACCTATCCCTCAAAATCTCCTTAAACCTAGAATAGTGAGAGTGCACTCCACCCTCACTAATCTGCATTCTTTGTTTTATTGTTATCTTATAACTCTTTTAAAATTTCGTTTTTCACCGTATTTACTGCGTCCTGATCCGGGCGACAGGAGAGATGGTAAACGGGCACATTTTCAATCAAATCCTGTAATAAATCCAGAAATCGAATGACGTATTCCTGATTCCATGCATTTACTGTTGACTCGCTATACAATCTCACAAATGCATCTTTTACTCCCAACCTTTTAATTTTATTCTCTTTACCTTGATCCAAGATAACAATCGCTTTGATTGGAGCTGAGAAATTTGTATATATTTTCGATGTACCAGCATATGGAGAACCATAAACCGTAAACTCTCCTTTTTCTTTTCTAATTAAGGCCCTGTCGCCGTTTATTACTTTTGCTCCTTCATATTTTTTCCACAAATCGGCTTGCGTAGATTTTCCAGTTCCCGATGGTGCAGAAAATAATATTCCTTTGTCTTTCCAATTTATCACAGATGCATGAAGTTGAAATCCCTGATTTATTATGAAAACAAGCTCCATTGCCAACATTCCTGAAATATGGAATTCTCTTAACAATTCATCCTTGTACTCTTTTTGTAAATATATCTTAAAAAGTGAAAAATCCTTTTTACTATAAGAAAGCATCACATATTTTTTTTCTGTATGTACGCTCCAAAAAAAATATCTTTGAATCGTTTCCTTCGTCTCGTATATTTTAGACTTTCTATCATCGAACAATAACTTTCCTTCTATTTTCCAATTTTCTGGAAACATTTCTATTGTATACTGAGCATTGATTTTCTCTGCATATTCAATACGATAAATTTCCATTTCATAGAATTTTTCGATAACAAACGGAGCATTTATCTGAATAACCAAATTTGCCAATTTAAAATAATAACGATACATTCTTATCCTTTCATCAAAAAAGGAGCTATGCATTTATACATAACTCCGTTTTATCTTTATTTGCTATGACTGGAACAAAGGACTACCCTGTGTATGATAGCATATTGTGTCATTATCATCATCTGCGTTCACTGTACACGAAAGCTTCTCTATAAACTGTCCTGCTTCAATCGCAGCTAATGTAAATGGATCAAGTTCTTTACTCCATTCATCATAATTAGCTGAATAACAAGTGTCTCTTAGATTTGTTTTCACTGTACATGAACCAGCAATAAACTGGTTAAGCACAAAATCTTCTATAGCAATTTCAGGTTTTCTGTATTGTTTTTTCATTTCCTATCTCCTTTCCAAATTATTCATATTCAACTACTTTTCTATCTAACCATGATAGATGTTGAATATGGCATATTGGTCAATGAGCCGTTCACTACAGCATCCACACTGTATTTTGCCTCACCTCTTTGCTTAATAACTTTAAATGTTAATTTCCACTCTTTGTTTCCATCTGCATCAATAGAACTTGTCTTTTTCGTAAAGGATGTTACAACTGCTCCTGTAGGATCTGTAACCTGTACATCTGTTGCCTCTTTTTTGGTGACAACTGTCATACTTGCATATTTTCCTCTTGTTACATTTGTAACTCCGAATTTAGCGCTCAAGACTGCCTCATCATTTCCTGTCAGAACATTTCTTCCTGCCAGATTATATCCCATCCTTGTCAGCTGGCTTGGTTTGCTCAGTGTCATATCTGCTGCACACTTGATATTTGTCAGAGATATAATATCATAATTGTTATAATCTACCGTTGTATTCAACACAATTACATCGTAGCTGTCTGCTGTCCATCCTTGTGCTTTAATTACTTCTTTCAGATTAATATCATAATACATATCTGTTGATGTGTTGATAGTATAATTTTTTACTTCCTGATATTTTGTCTCTTTTACATCATCCGGTTTTACATAAACCGTAAATGCCTTGTCTGCTACAACTGCATCTGATTCTGTACTTGTATCTGCTGATACTGATTTTGCTCCAACCTGAAGTGTCCAGTCTGCATCGCCTACAGGTGTAGAAACCTTAAATGCCACACCATTATCAATTGGCAGATACAGTTCATTATTTGGTCCTGCTTTCATGACATCTGCTAATGTTTCTGCACCTAAATATGCACCAATCTCTGGCTTCTCTGGAAGATACTGCTCTACTGCTGTTGAACCACCGTCAATCAGGAATCCATTATTTCCATCTGGCGTTACAAGATTGATTGACGGACTACTTCCTAATAACATTCCTCTCAGTTCCTGCACTTTTGTATTCTTCTCTGTCTCAAGATAAGCACTCTTGTCTGCCAGTGGATTATAGATTCGTACACCATCAATATAGATGACCGACTGTCCTGTGTAAGTTTTCAGTGCTTTCAGATATACTGTATAGGTTCCTCTTTGTTGTAATGTAGTGCTGATAACCGGTACCTGATACAGGTCACCATTACTATAGAACGTATCAACAGGAATTGATTTTACCAAATCTTTGGTTCCTGCTTTAAATACTTCAGGATTTCTGAAGTATTCTGCATCTTTCTTTCCATTGTATACATATGCGATAAGACCTGCTGTATTCTCATTTGTTCTGGATACAATGTCAAATCCGTCTCCTGTGAAAGTGAAATATGCTCCATCTCCATTATTCATTTCCGTAGCACTATTTCCACTTTCTTCCAAGTCACCATTGTAAGCCTTGTCATGTCCGTAATTTTCACTCTGGTCATTACTCTGTGAATATGTTGGGTCATTTGTTGGCTTTGAGTTTGTGTATACAATCTTTACACTGCTGTCATCTGTATTATTGGATGCATTGAAGTTATCTTCATAGTAAACAACGTTTGCCGGCATTGTCTTAATTGTACCATGTACTGTTGTACCAGTTTCTGGGTTAGTATCATCCAATTCTGTACTCACCTTAGCAATATTTGCTGTATATTTGTAATTCTCAGCCTTATCCATGAATGCAATAGGCTTGAATGTTACTGCGCTTGCTGCTTTTCCATCTTTATCAATTTCAATATTAGAGCCGCTAATTGTAGTTTGTGAATTTTCTTGTGCTGGAGTGATTTCTCCTAACTTAGCTGTTGTAGCCATAGTACCTGTAGCCTTTTCATTGTAGAATATACCACCCTGGAATAATCCGTCTCCTGTTGTTGTATCTGCAATGTTTGACTCTAAACCGTAATCGAATACATAAACCTTATTAGTTGCCTCATATGTAAGTACAGTAATTTTACCTGTAAAATTACCCTTATCAGTGGTTCCCTCGTAATTTACATCATACTTTTTATTTGCAGATTCTGGTGTAAATACACCCTTTCCATCTGCAGTATTTACAGCAGTATCGATATCTTGATCACCTGTAGTTGGTTTAGTCAGTTTTGTAATAGTTACACCCTTAGGTGCATAAGTGACTGGCTTTCCAGCTTCTGCGTAGATTACATGATTTTCTTCAGTTGTTTTTGTCTTATTTGTTACAACTGCTGCAGATGGAACTTCGGCTACAATCTTTCCTGTCAGACCCGTACACTTTGATGTATCCTGTACCCATGTATCGTCTGCTCCTGGCGCATCTTCAACAACCTTATAAGTAGCACCTGCTGGAATACCTGCAAATGTAACTGTGTCACCAACTTTTAATGTGAAGTGTCCATTCTCATCTGTTGTTCCATTTTGAGTACCAGTATATTCCAGTTTATATGAATCATAGTAATCGTGGCCTGTCAAATCTACCAATACTGTAAATCCAAAGGTTTCATTTTCTGGTGCATATCCTTCATATTTCTTTGCTACTGATAAGCTACCAACCTTTGGTGTATTAACAAAGTTAACATATCTGTTCACAACATCCATCTCAGACGAAGTATCATCACCCATATTAAAAGTAGCAACCGCACCTTTTCCTCCTTCTATTGCTGCTCTTGATGTAATACTGTCATAAACTCCCCATCTCGTCTTGGATGTGTCATACTGTAATTTTGTACCTTGTGGAATAGATTCTGTAATCTGGAATCCTGTTCCTGCGTAGAATGCACTACTGTTATTTTTATCTTTAGTATTAATAAAGTCACTTGCAAAATATGATGAGCTAAATGTAGCCGTACTATCTTTAGCCTCTTGTCCTGGAAATGTACGGTCATCGTAATCGTACAATGTATATCCCAAATTCTCTACATCACTATAATTTGCTTCATCTGTCTTCAGATTCTTTTTCTGAATCTTGAAATCAAAGTTATCAAGACCCTGTACTGCATTCTTTAATCCTGCATTTACGTCTGTTGTGTCAAGTGTCTTACTAAGAGTGAGACCTGATGGCAACGGGACGAAACTGTATGAAATGGACATATTGGAGTCCCACATACCACGTTCCATATAGTACATCTTTAATTCGTGTACTTTTCCAGACTCTTTCATATAATCAGCTAACGAAATGGTCTTGCCATCTGATTTCGTTACTGTAATGTTTTTGAAGTCTACTGTGCGATTTCCATTATCTTTAGCTGCTACTCTTCCGCCAGCTGTAGGTTGATTACCCAGCTTTGCATCAGATGTACCTGTTGTAATGGTAGCCATCTGTGTTGCAAAGTTAATTTCTCCTTCAGCTTTACAATGAGCACCACCCATATCTAATACCAATGCACCATCAATGTATACCCATACATCATCATCACCGGTAAATTTGAATGTCATAGGTGTATCATCCACATTTTGACCATTTTCTGTTACAGTAAATGGAATCGTAAACTGTGTACCAAATCCATAGTTCAATTCGTTCTTATTTGATGGATTAGAACTATTGAATGGAAAATATCCTCTATTATCGCCTTTTGCATTATTAATTACTAAATCATCTTTTCTTACAATTTTCTTACTAGCGTAATCATAATAAACGTTATTTTTTTCTGAATTAAACGAATATGTAGATACTCCCTTATCATTTGTTGTCTTTGTAAATGGGAACTGTAAATTGTTATAAAATTGCATATATTTGCTCTGATTAGGGTAAGCATCTTCATCTTCATTAAAGAAAGGCACCTTTACCGAGTTATCATTGTACTTGTATGAAGTAATCAGATTTCCATCATCGTCTAAATTCTTTCCTACTATACCCTGCGCTACGTCTTTAGTGTAATACGAATCACCTGAGCCAAATGCAACATTTGCGCCTTGCCAGTACCAGGTAAGCGTACCATTTCCACCTGCCTGAGATTTATGTAATAAATCACCAAAGTAAAGAGGCACTGGCGCATTAGGATCTTTCGGATCTGAACTTACATCCAACGCGTAACCCTTTAAACCTGAAAGCCATTGGTTCAATTTCGAATACGGAGCTTTATCCGGTCCTATTTCATTACCCTGATTGTTATGTCGCTTATCTTCTGATTGTGCCATATCCACACGATTATCATTGAAATAATCAACTAATGTAGCATTTACATTAAAATAGGATGTAGTCTCACTTCCTGTGCTTGAATATGTAGTCCACATTCCTGTTGGAGTTACTCCTGTGTGTAATGCAAACGTATATAAGTTTTTTCCTCTTTCTAAGCCCGGCCATGTACCCGCTTCATTCCATACATGCTTGTCATTGGGATCTAAGCGAAGAAAATCAATATTGGTCGCCTCTGCAGTTGTCTCTCCACTCCATGTAAGACCATCATCCATCTTTGTCATAACAACAATTTCCGATTGCTTATTGTCCGCACTAGTCTTAAATGCCATAACTGCATTATCTTTAATCCAAGTTGTTGCAGCATTAGGGCGTAAATAAATAGTTGTTCCCGCTTGAATCGTATCTCCTGCTGCCGCTTTTACGGGCTGTGCTTGTTGCACAGGTATCACGCTAACCACCATCAAGATGGTAAGGATGATTCCGAGCAACCGTTTCTTAAATTTTTTTCTCATACTTTCCTCTCCCTTCCCTTTAAATTGAGTATGATTAATAGGTTATTTCTACTGCTATGCGAAAACATAGTTTTAGCAATAGATTTATTCTAAAATATTCTAAAGTTTTTTTGATGAAAATACAATAGGTAAATCGTCCCGAAAATGTTATATTTTGTATAATTTGTAGATTTATTTATATATAATCTAAAAAATTTGATATAATTTGGTAATTTTCATACTACGAAGCCATCTAAAAAATAAACATTGAGACTCGTTTTCTCATACACCCCTATTTCAATATCCCAGCCTCTTTAATGCGGTCCAAGAATTCCTGCACATCCGCCTTCACGGTCTCCTCATCGGCATCGTACTCATCCAAAATGCCCTGCACTATATTTTCAAATGTCGTCTCCTCCTGCAACATCTTCCAGATGGAAACTCCCACTTCATTGACCGTTATCATTCCGTTAAAATCAAGCACCGTTTTACCGGTTGGGATAATCACATAATCTCCTGCAATTTCTCTTAATACAAATCCATCGTCTACTCTCATTTTTTCTCCTCATTCTTTCTAGGATATTTCGTCTTTCTTCCTATATAATATAGCATGTCTGCTTCGCATCATCAAGTTTGAGTTGATTTCTCAATCTCCACCACAGCCACCTCCGGCAGATTATTCACCCTCGGCAACGGCTCGTTGGCGCTTCCAAGCCCACTCGACACGAACAGATGCAGCCGGTCCTTTTCATACATGCCATGCACATACTTTGGAAAATATCCCTGGTCTCCGCCAAACACTCCCCCCGCAAATGGCACGACTACCTGTCCACCGTGGTCATGTCCGCTCACAACCAGATCCACATCCCACACCGACGCCGCATCTCCAAATATAAAGGAATCCGGTCTGTGCGCCATCATAATCTTCAAACGTTCCGTATCCTGAAAATCCATCAGAAAATTCTTCACATCCTCCGGTGCCGCAGCCGCCGAATCCTTTCCATCCGCTCCAAATGCATAGGAAAACATCCCCCCAATCCGCAGCTTCGTCCCGCGAATATCCACATCTACATACTCCTTATCCAGAAAATGTGCTCCCGCCTTCTCAATCTCCTTCGGAAAATTCCAGTCCGTCTTCGCCATATAAGACTCCTCATGATTGCCAAGTGAATAGCACACTGGTGCCAGCTTACTAAGCTGCTCCACCAGCTTCACCGCAACCGTCGACTCCGTCGAATCCTGATTCACAAAATCCCCCACCATCAGAATAATATCCGGCTCCTGCTCCCGAATCTTCTCCACCAGCTTCACATTATCCTTTCCAAACTCGTGCTCATGCAGATCCGAAATCACTACCGCCCGCACCGGGTCCACAGCCTTGTCCGTCTCATACGAAAATGTCCTGACCTTCAAAACATTGTATGACAAAAAGATGCTCGCAGCCGTGATAAGCGCAACGAGGAGAATGAGTGAAATTGTTATCTTTAAAAACTTGTGTTGTTTCATGGTGATCACCTTCTTGCGTGAAACTTTATTTCAATATTTTACCACAATCAAGGCAGTTGTGCATCTGTTATAACCAATTTACTTTTACATAATCCCCCTATTTTGTAAGCGATGAAGCCCTGTCCTACTGCCAATGCCTGCAATTATCTCAACAAAAGAGGAAGCAACCTCCATCCACACATTCAGCTATATCTTCTATTGAGTGACCTTTTTTCTGAAGTTTTAAAGCAGTTACTTTTGCCTGACGAATTCTGCCTTCTTCTCTGCCTAACTCTCTGCCTTCATTTTTCTGTTCTTCCCACGCCTTACTGCTAATGCCTACAGCTGCTATGCCAGCTTCTTATTTTTCTCTAGAAGTTCATATATCTTCTCGACATCATAATCCGGCTTCATTGACAATGCCGCTTCATAAATTGGAGCGATAACCTCCTCTTTTTCTTCCAAATCATCTGCTATCTCTGCCATTGTTTTATTTTTCTTGATTTTCTTTACAATCAGTGAAACCTGTTCTTTTTTCCGTCCTTCTTCTCTGCCTGTCTGAAGTGCAACCTCTTCCCAATAATCACTCACATTACACATCTCGTTCATCCTCCCTTCAAGCTCCACGCTCATTTTAAGTCCATAGTCTTCTTCCAGTATCTTCTTTTTCTCCAGAAATTCTGATTTTGAGAACAGCTCCTCGAGCATCGCTATAAGTCTGTTCTTCGACAGTTCTCTGTTTTTTGCTGTTCTCGTACGGACATTTATCAGTGCTCCGTTTATCTTGCTAAGCTTTGGTATTATCTTTATTTTACCATATATCAGATTGGATTTCATCCCAAATTCGATTATCGAATCATCTGTTTTCTTTGTATCCATGCATATCCAGATGCTATATATGGATTTTATGTCATCATAGCTCGAACCTGAGAACTCTGTTCCCTTCTGTTCCGATATCATACGCCCCATGTAGTATGTTATCCTATTTTCAAGCTTATACCCCAGCTTTGATTTTTTACTGCTCTTTTGTGCCTCAATGTTGATGATAAATTCTTTTTTCTTTCCCTTATAATACACCGGAAACTTGATGTCGTAAATAATTTTTCCATCCTCCTCATCAACTGACTCGCTTCCTGTGTTCTGGACTTTTACACCAAGCCGTTCCGGAAACCTCAGTGTTACCGTTGGTTCACCCATGCATGGAATAATCTCATCTATTTCCATGTCTTTAAACTCCTCCACCACCGCCTGCACTATGTATGCCGCAATCTGCGGGTCTGCAAGTATGCACTTCACATAGTCATCACTGGTTGCCTTGTCCTGCTCTATCGCGCTTAGAGTACGGGACAGGTTGGTCCTTACCTTTCTGTAAATCATTCACTTCTCCTTCTGATTTTCTTGTAAAACTTTGTGTAACTCCATAAAACCCTTAAAATTCCAATTAAACATTTGCCACGTATAGATACGAACAGACATTTCCTGGCAATATTTAGTTTTTATACACAATGGGATTTGTGGCTGACACAGCCTGATAAATCATTGAGCCTCTGAACCGGCTCGAATTGTGTGCTTAATTATACCATTGGTTATATGCCTCTGCAAGACTTTTATTTTTTCTGTTCTTCCCACGCCTTATACATATCAATGATTTATCCTTTCTCATCTATGTCTATATCCGTTCCTACAAACAGATTGATTGCCCCGACCTACTGCCAGGACCTGCACAAAAAAAGCAGCCTTTGAACTTCACACTCAAAGTCTGCTTCTTTTTCATTTTATAAGCTGTCCATAGCCTGATACATGGTAAGCATACCCTCGAGATCACCGGTCTCCTCACCGATTCGTGTCATGTGGGAAACCATAGGTGGAAACAGTCCGCATGCTGTGATTGGCTCAGACAGCGGAACACCCTTACTTACCTCTTCCCTCGCATTTTTCAGTGCTTTTTGGTAAACGGCATTCTTCATGGTATCAGCAGTGATACCAAGAGCTTCAATCATCGGCATCAAGGATTTGTTCGCCAGTTTCCTTATCATATAATGTTGCTGTAAGTTTGACATTACCAGCATCTGGAGAGATGTTGAATAATTTTACTTGGTCTTTAATTACAGCATTTTCAGGGGTATTTATATAAAATATACAATAAATTTAATTCAATTCTAAAAAGTAATGATTCCGAGTGCCTGCAGCAACAGTATAAGCAGGAATGCCGGTGCAATAAATTTAACCATGATTATATAAAGCCCTTTTCTGGTGAATTTGCTGCCTCCGCGTGTCACCTCATCTATTATTACCTTTGGACTTACTATCCAGCCAACGAGGATACATGTGGCAAGTGCAACGATTGGCATAAGCACATTGTTGCTTACATAATCCATGATATCAAGTATCTGTCCGACTGTGCCGTTTGGAAGCTTAACCTCCATATAGAGCTTATTGTAGCCAAGGCAGACTATTATCTCTGCAATCAGGGCGTATACCGTGACTAAAATTGCGCTTTTTCTGCGGCTCCAATGAAATCTGTCTATAAGACTCGATACAATAGCCTCCATAATTGATACAGACGATGTGACTGCTGCGAATGCAACTATCATGAAGAATATCAGTCCAACAATATCTCCTGCTATTCCCATTTCATTAAATACCTTTGGCAATGATATAAACATAAGCCCCGGTCCTGCTGACATGCCGTCACGGCCCATAAATACATATACTGCCGGAATGATCATAAGACCTGCAAGGAATGCAACAAGTGTATCAAAAATCTCGATCTGGTTGATTGAGCCCATGAGCTTTGATTCCTTCTTGACATACGAACCATATGCAACCATGATTCCCATAGCTACACTGATTGAATAAAAAAGCTGACCGAGCGCATCAACAAATACGGTGAAAAGCTTTTGCATTGTAAGCCCCTTGAAATCCGGAATCACATAAATCTTAAGTCCCTCAAGACCACTTCTTACTGTGCCCGACGCATCCTTATAATGAAGCGTCAGTGAGAAAATTCCGATTGCAAAAATAAGCACAACAAGGATAGGCATAAGCACCTTGCTGAACCGCTCGATGCCTTTATTGACTCCACCAATGACAATTGCTGCTGTTAAAAGCAGATAAACCACTCCGAATATGATTGGTGCCCACTGGCCTGTGATAAAACCTGTGAAATATCCGTCCGCAACCGCATTCTTACCGCTTCCTGTAATGAAAATTGTAAAATACTTTAAAACCCATCCACCTATAGTACAGTAGTAAGGCAGAATAATAGCCGGTACTATACACGCAAGCACACCGATAAACTTGCCCTTTGGATTGATAAGACCATACGCGGTGAGCGGTCCCTGTCCGGTCTTACGGCCTATTGCAATCTCAGTGGTAAGCAATGCAAAGCCAAAAGTCAGAACAAGTATCAGATACACCAGCAGAAAAAGTCCTCCTCCGTCCTTTGCTGCCAGATACGGAAATCTCCATATATTTCCAAGTCCTACCGCACTACCGGCTGCCGCAAGGACAAAGCCAATGTTGCCGGAAAAAGTGCTTCTTGATTTTTCTTTCATTTTCTAATGTCTCCTTAATATATTATATAATTTAATTTCGATTTAATATGGACATTGTTTCCATTTACAAATCTAATATACCTATTATAATCATCTAGAGTACTTTTTGCAACGGTTGATATTTTTTATTCGAATTTGCAGTTTGGTAGCGTAGCTACGGCGGAAGTACGTGTGCGCCAGTGGTCCCCAGGGCCTACGTTCCGTACTATTGTCCTAAATAAGGTTCTTGATTCCCTCTGTTAAACGCTTTGCAACTCTCACATTGTTCATAGTGTAAAGATGAATCCCCTCCACATCATTAGCTAAAAGCTCAATTATCTGACTCTCGCAGTAAGACATTCCGGCATCAAAAAGTGCAGCCTTGTTGTCTCCGTATCTGTGCACAATCTTCTGGAACTTTTCCGGGAACTTTGCTCCGCACATTGTGACCATTCTCTGAATCTGAGCCGCATTGATACAAGGCATGATGCCCGGGATAACAGGCACATTGATACCTGCAAGCCTGCAGTCCTCAGCAAAATTGAAGAAGGTATCATTGTCAAAGAAGAGCTGCGATAAAAGAAGCTCTGCACCGGCATCAACCTTTTTCTTAAGATTCTTAATATCATCTACCTTATCAGCTGCCTCCGGATGGATGTCCGGGTAGCACGCACCTGCGATACAGAACTGATCACCTGTGGTGTCCTTTATGTACTTAATAAGGTCGCTTGCATGGAGAAAATCCTCCTTTGCAGGCACATTTGGATTTCTATCTCCTCTTAAAGCGAGGATATTCTCAATGCCCTCATATGAAAGCTGTCTGGTGAACTCATCTATCTCAGCCTTGTTATAGCACAGACATGTAAGGTGTACGACCGGCTCCACATTGTACTGGTTCTTGATTTTCTTCGCAATCTCGATAGTCTTGTTATTGTTTGAGCTGCCGCCTGCGCCAAATGTCACGCTGATGTACTCAGGATGACAATCACAGAGTATCTCAAGCATCTCATCAATATTTTTAAAGTCCTCCTCCTTCTTTGGTGGAAAAATCTCGAAAGAAAGTGACTGTGGTTTGTTTGTATGTATCTGTGTAATCTTCATGTTATCCTCCGGTATATATGATTATTTGATAAGTTTTAATGTCATAGTCCATATATTACTGTAATTTTTTGTCATTGTAAAATATATTTTTCTTTTAGTTTGTCATAAGTAAAATCTATATCAAAACTTGCTGAGTCTTTGATTTTTTTTAATGTGGTGATATAATGAACAAAGCAAATCCGAAAGAGGTAACTTATGAAAAAAATAGATTTTGATAACGATTCGATAAAGAAAAACATATTGCAGGCTGCTCTGCCCATGCTGGCAGCCCAGATTCTAAGCCTGTTGTACAATATAGTAGACCGCATATACATTGCCCGCATACCGGATATGGGAACCACTGCACTCGGTGCTGTGGGGCTTTGCTTTCCTATTATAATGCTGACAATCGCTTTCTCCAATCTCTTTGGAAGCGGTGGTGCTCCGCTTTTTTCAATAAAAAGAGGCATGAGTGATGACAGAGCCGCCAATACTATAATGAATACGAGCTTTACAATGGTCTGCACATTCGCAGTCGTTTTTACAGCTTTGTGCATGATTTTTGCAAAGCCTATTTTAATCGTGTTTGGCGCATCTGAAAATGCTCTCAAATACGCTCTGCCATACCTGCTCATTTATTTGATAGGAACACTCCCATCCATGATTTCAACCGGCATGAATCCCTTTATCAACGCTCAGGGCTACTCCACTACCGGCATGCTGTCTGTGGCAATCGGAGCCGTTGCCAATCTGGTTTTAGACCCGCTTTTTATATTTGAATTTAATTTTGGCATCAAAGGAGCAGCTATTGCTACGGTCATCTCACAAATACTGTCTGCTGTCTATGTGCTTCACTTTCTTAGAAAAAAGGCTGAGCTTAAGGTGCGCCTTATGACACTCTCTGAATTCAGTGAAAATACGCGCTATGCAAAGGACATCATAAGCCTTGGAACCTCCGGCTGTGTCATGCAGCTCACAAACAGCCTGGTATCTATATGCTGCAACAATGTGCTTTCAGTGACCGGTGGCGATTTGTACATATCGGTAATGACCATCGTATCAAGCATCAGGCAGATGGTCGAGACTCCAATTTATGCAATAGTGGAGGGTTCATCTCCTGTTTTAAGCTACAACTATGGCGCCAAAAGGCCGGCCCGGGTGAGAAAATCCATTTTCACTATGGGACTTCTCGTGCTTCTATATACAGCTGTCATGTGGAGTGTGATCATACTTGCCCCTCATGCCCTGATTGCTATTTTCAGCTCCGATGCCACCCTTATGGATGATGCGGTGAAGGCTTTAAATATCTACTTTGCGGCATTCATATTTATGGATCTGCAGTACATCGGACAGACCACCTTTAAATCACTGAACAAAAAGAAGAGGGCTATATTTTTTTCCCTGCTTCGCAAGGTGTTCATCGTTGTACCGCTGACATATATTCTGCCATACTCCTTTGGTATGGGAACCGACGGTGTGTTTATGGCAGAGCCTGTATCAAACGTGATTGGCGGAAGCATCTGCTTTGTAACCATGCTTAGTACAGTGCTGCCGGAGCTTCGCAGGATGGAGCAGTAATTACAGCATCTCATCAATGCAGATGCCGTAGCCTCCGGTCGGATCATCCACAAACACATGGGTGACTGCTCCTATTATTTTACCATCCTGTATGATAGGGCTTCCGGATGTACCCTGCACTATGCCACCGGAGAGCTCTATCAGTCTGTCGTCTGTCACCTTAAGCTCCATTCCCTTGTTTGTATCTGTCGCTTTTTTGTCTATATTTGTTATTTCCAGATTATATTTTTCCAGTTTTCCCGATATTTCCGATATCATCTGTGCACGGCCTGTGTGTATCTCATCCTTGCCGGCAACCGGATAATACGTATCCTCTGCGGCATATTCCGACAATTCATCGCTGTCAAGCTGTCCGTAAATTCCCAGATTACTATTGCAGTCAAGTGTGCCTATATGGCTTTTTTTGCCAAAATATACCACTCCGCCTATCTCGCCCGGCGCGCCGGATTTTCCCTTTTTGATTTTGGTAAGCTTCATACTGTACAAATCACCACTGTTTGCATACAAGAGATTGCCGCTTTGCGTTCCGTCTCCTATTCCATGCCCCAGCGCTCCAAAACGGCCGTCCTTTGTATAATAAGTGATAGTACCGATTCCTGCCAGATCGTCCTTCACCCATATTCCCATATAGTATCTGCCATCATCCATCCTGACAGGTGTGATATCCGCTGACATTTTCTCACCGCCTCGAAGAAATTTAATGTTTACGGTACTTTTATCTTCATTACTTTTATCTTCATTACTTTCATCTTCATGCCTTTCATCATATTCCTTCATGATATCATTCACAGCTTCAGAAAGCTCCTCCTTGTCTGCCACAGTTCGCCCATTGACAGATAGGATATAATCACCACACTGCACCTTTTTATCTGCAGGATTGACTTTTTTGCCATCCTCGTCTGTCACCTCCGTCGTATTCACTACAAGCACGCCCTCTGTCTGCTCATATATACCGGTCAGCCTGCCACAGGCATATACACCCTCAACATTTATTCCATCACTTATTTTATCTGTCTCTTCATAATCTCTGTCAGTAGCTCTGTGAGTTGATGCTGTATCTGCTGTCCGTCCTATGTCTTGTTCGGTTCCGCCGTTTCCGCCGTTTTCACCATTCTCGCCTGAATCAGCCAATACACTGGCCGCCTGTCCTGGAAGCCCTGTCGCATATCTTCCATATCCGGCCTTTGATTCATTTAAAAAACTTCCTAATGCACTTTCATCAAATGCCTTATCTACCCTGCTGCACCACTTATCATCACTGCTTAGTGCAAACATAGCTATCACTACTGCAGCCAGCGTGACACTCACAAATTTTCCAAAAAACTTCCGCATACTATTACCTCCATTTGGATTAGTATGCGTCTGTCATTTTTATTTTATTCGTAACCGAATATAGTTTGACAGTTTATGTGTTTTCCATCATGGCATATACCGCCACCAATGATGACCTCGACACCTTCCACATAATATTTATGATAGTGCTTTTTTCTCCATGGCAAGTGCTTTCATCTCGCGTGCACTCTCCATCACGGTATCTGTGATTTTTGCACCGCCGAGCATTCTGGCAAGCTCAGCAACGCTGTCATTGTCACTTAGCCTTCGAATCCTTGAAACCGTGGATTTGTTCTCGACTGCTTTTTCAATAAGGAAATGTGCATCTGCCATAGCTGCTATCTGTGGCAGATGTGTGATACATATAATCTGATGGTTGCGGCCAAGCTCATTCATCTTCTCAGAGACCATCTGAGCTGTACGTCCACTGATTCCAGAATCAATCTCATCGAAAATAAGCGACTCAATGTGGTCATTTTCTGCCATGATTGTCTTGATGCCAAGCATAATACGCGACAGCTCTCCTCCCGATGCTACCTTGCCGAGCGGCTTAAGCGGCTCTCCGGGGTTCGTTGATATGAGAAACTCCGGCGCATCGATGCCGTTTGCCGTATAGTCCGGCAATCTGTCAAACTGCATATCAAACTGTACATCAAGGAAATTCAAATCATTAAGTGCTGATTTAATTTCTGACACAAGCTTTACAGCACTCTTTTGTCTGATTTCTGATACCTCATCCGATATCTGTGCCAGCTCCTTTTCCTTTTTCGCAAGCTGCTGCTCTAATTTCTGTAAATAAGAATCATAATCGTTCAGGACACTGATACGCTCCCTCTTTTCATTGAGTGCTATCAGTATATCATCAATTGAGTTGCCGTATTTGCTCTTTAGATGATTTATCTCATCCAGACGCTTTTGTGTCTCATAGAAGGTCTCCTCGTCAAACTCAGCCTGTGATATATATCCTGATATCTCGTGATTAAAATCAGAAAGCAGACTGTCTATCTCTGACAGCTGACTCTCCAGAGCTTCCACATCCTCATCATAACCTGATACCAGTGACAGCTCTCTTACCGCCCTGCCAATAAGCTCTGAGGCACTCTCCATCTCGCCTCCTGTGGCAGAATATGCAGCATTTACGCCCTCCATGATTTTCTTTCCGTTTGAAAACTTCCTAAACTGCGCCTCAAGCTCCTCATCCTCACCCGGCACAAGGGAAGCTTCTTCTATCTCCTTCACCTCGTACTCAAGGAATGACAGCTCACGGCTTCTTTCTTCATTGTCGATATTTGACTTTTCATACTCATCCTTAAGCGCCCTATATGCTTTATATGTGACTGAAAGCTGCTGCTTTTTATCTCCAAGCGGCTGCTTTGCGTACTCATCAAGTATATCAAGGTGTTTTTTCTTTGATAAAAGTGACTGGTGCTCATGCTGACCGTGGATATCTATGAGATATGAGGCTATTTCCTTCATTCGCGAAACAGACACGGCTTCACCGTTTACCCTGCCGACTGCGCGCGACTGTGTGATTTTACGGCTTAAAATCACGCATCCGTCCTCGACCTCCACATCAAGCTCCCTTAAAGCCTCTATAATCTTTGGGTCCTCAACTGAAAAAATAAGCTCCACAAAAGCAGGCTTTTCATTGTCTCTTAGCATCTCCTTTTGCACTTTTTCACCAAGCGCCAGATTGATAGAGCCTATGATGATTGATTTTCCGGCTCCGGTCTCTCCAGACAGTATATTTAGTCCGTCGGAAAACTCAACCTCACACTCATCTATGAGTGCCAGATTCTTTACATGTAGATTTTGTAACATATTTTCTCCTTCCTCTCCCAGGCATGACGATATATGTTATTTTCTGTTACAGTTCAGCTATAATCTGATATTCATGTAACATTATTCCACAATTCTGCGGATTTTTTTCATCACCGCATATGTATCATCAACAGTCCGGATTGCACACATGATTGTGTCATCTCCTGCAATCGAACCGACGATTTCTCTCATCTTCATGGCATCTATTGCAGCACAGACAGCGCTTGCCATTCCCGATACAGTCTTTATAACGAGGATATTCTGTGCCATATCCATTGACAAAAAGCCCTCTCTGAGTACTCTTTCGTATTTCTTTGAGAGATTCTCAGGTGCATCCGTTATCACGGCGTACTTCTGTCTGCCGCCTGCGGTAGGAATCTTTGTGAGCTTAAGCTCCCTGATATCCCTGGATACTGTGGCCTGAGTCACGCGAAAACCATCTTTTTCAAGAAGCGCAGACAGCTCATCCTGCGTCTCTACCTCATTCTTTTGGATTATCTCAATTATCTTGGATTGTCTGTTTGTTTTCATGTCCTGCCACCTCATAAATATTATTTGTAACTATTCATTATAACAATCCTTATCTGTGTTATGAATAATTTCCCATCTTTTTACGGAGTATCTCCAAAAAGCTTCTCTGGTGAAGCTTGCAAATCTTTGTATGATTGGCTGCCTTTGAAATAACAAAACGGTCTCCCACAGCCAGCTCTGCCGTGGTGTCGCCATCATAGCTGACACACGCCATCTCATCGTTTTGCTCCCTGCGGCTTAGAATCTCTATCTCTATCTCATCATCACCTGAAAGCACAATGCTCTTTGACGTAAGATTGTGAGCATTGTTCGGTGTGAGCAGTATCATATCGCCCTTCGGATCCACAATCGGACCTCCCGCCGACATACTGTAGCCTGTAGAGCCTGTCGGAGTCGCAACAATGATGCCGTCGGCATGGTAATTGTTTAAAAACTCACCGTTTACATACACATTGAGGCTTAATATCTGCAAATTGCCCTTTCTATGTATGACTATATCATTTAATGCAACTCTCGAGGTCTCACTGCCTCTTTTATGCCCTGTGAGCATAATGCGGTCCTCTGTCATGTATTTATCAGCCATGAGCGAATCAATAGCATCAAATACCGTAGCTTCCTCCACCTCACACAGATAGCCGAGTGTGCCGAGATTCACTCCCATAAGCGGAATCTCAAGTGTCTCCACCCTTGTGGCTGCACGAATCAGTGTACCATCTCCGCCGAGCACAAGAATACACTGCGTATCCTGTGGTATATCCTCTAGCTCAAACTCGTTATCGGATATAGCCTCGACATTGCTCATAAGCCCCTTTGCCGTGCCGCCCTTTTGTTCTATGTATGCCACTATTTTATTTGTAAGTGCAAAATTCCTGTCCTTATAGGCATTTGCTATCACAACAAAATGTTTCATAGTCTATTTCCTGTCCAGCTCTCCATGCGCGGCCTCGACCACACTATGAATATCCACTGATTCCTCCTTTATAGGATCATCTGTCTTTTTGATATGTACAAGGTACTCTATATTGCCCTCCGGCCCCTTGATTGGCGAATACTCAAGGTCTAACACGCTAAATCCATTTGAAAGTGCAAAGGATATGATATTGTTCACTACCTCCTCATGCACGCTCTTGTCACGGACCACGCCCTTTTTGCCTACCTTTTCCCTGCCTGCCTCAAACTGTGGCTTGATAAGACAAACCATCTCGCCACCGTCCTTTAACAGTGCTCTTGCAGGACCTAACACCTTGGTAAGTGATATGAATGACACATCAACCGATGCAAAATCCAGCTCATCATCTATGTCATTGGGCGTCACATACCTGATATTGGTCTTTTCCATGCACACCACGCGCTCGTCCTGACGCAGCTTCCATGCAAACTGGCCATATCCGACATCCACGGCATACACCTTTTTAGCACCATTTTGAAGCATACAGTCTGTAAAACCGCCTGTTGAAGCACCTATATCCATGCACACCTTGCCATCCATCGTGATATCAAAGTGCTTCATAGCCTTTTCAAGCTTTAGCCCTCCACGGCTCACATACTGCAGTGTCTTTCCATGAATCTCAATATTGCAGTCATCAGGAAATGTGCTTCCCGCCTTATCCTCACGGTTGTTATTTACAAAAACATTGCCCTCCATAATCATGGTCTTTGCTTTTTCCCGTGATGGTGCAAGGCCTCTGTTTACAAGTAATACGTCTAATCTTTCTTTCATACTGTATGTTACCTCTATCTATAATGCTGCTATTATACGCTTAGCCACCGATTCGGCATCCACATGCAGCTCCTTTTTGAGCACCTCGACATTGCCATGCTCCACATAGCAGTCAGGAAGTGCAACTGTCAACACCTCAAGAGCTATGCCGTTAGTCTTGACATACTCCGTCACATGCTCACCAAAACCGCCGCTTTGCACGTTTTCCTCCATAGTCACAAGCAGGCTGTGTTCAGCCGGCAATTCCTTAATTGTTTCCTTATCAAAAGGCATTGCAAAACGCGCATTGATAAGTGTAGCAGAGATTCCCTCTGCCTCAAGCAGCTTTACTACATCAACGGCAGTCTTTACCATACTGCCGAGTGCCATGATAGCCACCGTGCTTCCTTTTCTGATTAGCTCACTCTTTGCAAGCTCTATCGGCTGTCTGATTTCCTTAAGGCCGTCATAGGCTGCCCCTCTTGGATATCTGAGTGCAATCGGACCGTCATATGCCACTGCAAACTTCATCATATCAGACAGCTCCCACTTATTCTTCGGAGCCATGATTGTCATATTCGGGATGACCGACAGATATGATATGTCAAATATTCCCTGATGTGTCTCTCCGTCACTGCCTACAAGCCCTGCCCTGTCGATTGCAAAGATGACATGCAGATTCTGTATGCACACATCGTGAAGTATCTGGTCAAACGCCCTTTGTAAAAATGACGAGTACACCGCAAATACCGGGATAAGTCCTGCCTTTGCAAGCCCTGCCGCAAAGGTCGTGGCATGTGCCTCGGCTATTCCCACATCAAAAAATCTATCCGGGAAATTGCGGTGGAATCTGCGAAGCCCTGTTCCATCCGCCATGGCAGCCGTTATCGCAACTACCTTTGGGTTTCTCTCGCCCAGCTTCTTCATGACTGTTGAGAAAACATCTGTGTAATTGGCCTTCGTGCGCTTATTCTTTGGAAGCCCTGTCTCTATAACAAACGGCTCTGCACCGTGAAATCTGGAAGGATAACGCTCAGCCGGGCCATAGCCTGCTCCTTTTTTCGTGAGCACATGCACAAGCACCGGACCATCCACACGCTTTGCCTCATCAAACACACGGCACATTTCCTTTATATCACTGCCATCCACAGGTCCCAAATAGATGATGCCCATCTCCTCAAAGAACATACCCGGAATAAAAAGCTGCTTTATGCTGCTCTTTGTATTCCTGATATGCTTTACCATACGCTCTCCGTAGATTGGTATATGGTTTAGGGAATTCATAACATTATTCTTTAAATCCCTGTATGCATCCGCTGTGCGAAAGCCTGAAAGATACTGGCTGATGCCCCCGACGTTCTCTGAAATCGACATATTGTTGTCGTTTAACACTATAATAAAATTGCCTTTAACGCTTGAAGCGTTGTTGAGCGCCTCATATGCCATGCCTCCGGTCAGCGCACCGTCTCCTATTACAGAAACCACGTGGTAGTCTTCTCCTGTTACCTGTCTGGCTGTCGCAAGCCCAAGTCCCGCTGAGATGGATGTGGAGCTGTGTCCTGTATTAAAGCAGTCACAGTCGCTCTCATCCGCCTTTGGGAAGCCACTCATGCCTCCATACTGTCTGAGCGATGAAAATCCATCCTTTCTGCCGGTGAGTATCTTGTGTGTGTACGACTGATGCCCTACATCCCACACTATCTTATCCTTCGGCAGATTAAAGCACAGATGCAGCGCCATGGTAAGCTCCACAACTCCGAGGTTTGATGCCAGATGACCTCCTGTCACCGATATGCTCTCTATAAGAAACTGCCTGATTTCATCCTTTAACAGCTCAAGCTCCTCAGGTGTCAGTTTTTTTATATCATTTTCCTTTTGTATCTTTTCTAAAACCATCTTATTTCTCCCGATGGATCAAATATTCAAATAGCTCCTTAAGAAATGCATCGTCGTATCCCAAATCATCAAGCTGCTCCTCTGCCTCCTTGGAGATGCGCTCCACATCAGAAACCGCTTTATCCAATCCCTCAAATGTGACATATGTCGCTTTATTATTTTTCTCGTCACTGCCTACCGGCTTTCCAAGCACCTCAAGTGTACTTGTGACATCAAGCACATCATCCTGTATCTGAAACGCCAGCCCCAGCTTTGCCGCTATCTGCTCCACGCGTGATACCTCATCAGACGATGCGCCTGCCAGAATTGCGCCTATCATCATCGAGCTCTCTATAAGTGCGCCTGTTTTAAGCCTGTAGATAAAGTCAAGTTTTTCCCTTGTGATAGGACAGTCATCGGATTTCTCGCTTTCCACATCGACCACCTGTCCTCCGACCATACCATACACGCCTGCCTTTTTTGCAAGCACCGTAAATGCCCTTGCCACACGCGCATCGGTCACTTCCATGTCAAAAGCCTTTGCTGCAGTCTCATATGCCAGGTTTAATAGTGCATCACCTGCAAGAATGCCCATAGCCTCACCGTACACAGCATGTGTGGTCTTCTTTCCACGCCTGTACTCATCATTGTCCATGGCAGGCAGGTCATCATGCACCAGCGAATATGTGTGTATCATCTCGATTGCCGCCATAAATGGCTCAATCACTGCACTGCTTCCGCCAAACATATGGTATGTCTCTTCCATGAGCATAGGGCGAAGCCTCTTTCCACCGGCTCTCACACTATAGTTCATGGCCTCAAAAATAATCCTCTGCTGTCCCTCCTCAGCGGGAAGAAACTTCTCAAGCACGTTATTTATATGCTCTACCTTTTGCTGCAGCTCTTCCATGAATTGTGACTTATTTAAATTCCCATTTAAGCTCATCAGAATTCCTCCAGTTGTCCGTCGCTGTTTAGCACAAGCATGGCCTTTTCCATGCCCTGTACCATATCATTGGCACTCTTTACCTCATCAAGCCCCTTCTTGTAGAGCTCAAAGGCCTCATCCAGGGATACATCCGCATCCTCCATCCTCGCCACTATCTGCTCTAAGTGTGCAAAGCGCTCCTCGAGTGTCAGTATTTTTTCATTTTCTTTGCTCATCGTTAATAACCTCCGAAACTACGGCCCTTGCATGACCGTCTATCAGATATATATTTATGTCATCGCCTGCATTGATATCGGATACACTGTGCAGTGCCCCCTTCTTTTCCACCTCGACATACGCATAGCCCTGTGCCAGCTTTTTGGCCGGTGAATATGCATCCAGTGTACCTGAAAGCAGTGCCAGACGCTGTCTGCAATCCGAAAGCCTCTGCTTCATAATCCTTTCAAGTGCATCCTCGATATCTGCCAGACGCCTTTTATTCTCATTTAGTTTATTCTGTGGACTAAGGAAATTAAGTCTTGTTTTAATATGTGACAGCTTTTCCCTGAAAAAATCAATCCGGCCTGTCAGATTTCTGTCCATCCTGCGGCGCAGATTGTCAAGACGCTCTAACGTCTGTCTGTAGTCACTGACTGCAAGCTCTGCAGCCGCTGAAGGTGTGGGTGCTCTCCTGTCTGACACAAAATCCGCTATCGTCCAGTCTGTCTCATGACCTACTGCCGAGATGATTGGCGTGCGGCAGTCAAATATGGCTCTCGCCACAATCTCCTCATTAAAGGCCCATAAATCCTCTATGGAGCCTCCGCCTCTGCCGACTATTATCACATCAAGATTCATCGCATCCAATGTCTGTATGCCCTTCACTATGCTATTAGCCGCACCCTCTCCCTGCACAAGTGCCGGATAAAGTATGACCTGTACATATGGATTCCTGCGCGATGATACATTCCTTATATCCTGCACGGCCGCGCCTGTCGGTGCTGTAACCACGCCAATACGGCCGGCATACTGCGGAATAGGCTGCTTGTACTCTGCGGCAAACATGCCCATCTCCTCAAGCTCATGCTTTAGCTGCTCGAATTTGAGATACAGATTGCCCTCTCCGTCAAGCTCTATCTTTTTGGCATAAAGCTGATATGCGCCGGTCTTCTCATACACCTCAACGGAACCTGTCACAATAACCTGGTCCCCCTCCTTCATGTGGAAGGAAAGTCCTGCCGCCCTGCTGCCCGCAAACATAATAGCGTTCATGGCTGCTCCCGCGTCCTTTATTGTGAAATAAATATGACCGCTCGTGTGATACTTGCAGTTGCTCACCTCTCCCTTTATACTCACCTGTCTGAGCATAAAATCCTGAGCGAACATATTTTTAATATAGCTATTTACTTGCGCTACCGAATATATATTTCTATTTGCCATGTTCAATGCTCTATATCGCTGTTCCTCTTAAGCTATGCAAACTTTGCAAGCACTCCGTTTACAAATGCACCTGACTCATCTGCACCATACTTCTTTGCAAGCTCAACAGCCTCATTTATTGAAACCTTTGTAGGAATATCGTCCTCAAACTTTATCTCATAAACTGCCAATCTGATAATTGCCAGATCAACCTTTGCCATACGATTGGTCTTCCAGCCTGTAGACTTCTCATCGATGAGTGCATCAAGCTCTGCCATATGCTCAATAATCGCACTGCATTTTTCATCAATATACTGTCTTTCCTCGTCTGTAGGATTTGTAAGCTCATCATTTAAAAGCTCCATCTGCTCTGCAAGCTCAGACTTGTCATGAAACTCAACCCTGAAAAGCATCTTAAAAACGTTTTCTCTTATCTTGCTTCTTGTCATTTAAATTCCTCTCGTGAATAATATTTTATATAAATTAAGGATGTCTGTACGACATCCTTAATTATACTACATTTGTGATCATTTAAAAAGAACTATTTAATTCTCTCCCATATCAACACTTGCTATACGAACATTGATAGTAGCCACAGAAAGCCCTGTCATTGTCTCAATTGCAGACTTAACCTTCTCCTGTACCTTTGTAGAAACCTCAGGGATGCTGTATCCATAAGCAATATTGAGTGCTACATCAACCACTACCTCATTGTCTGCTATCTCAATCTGAATTCCCTTTGAGAGATTCTTCATACCGAGCCTGCTGACAATCTCGTTTGTGATATTGCCTGCCATGGAGCTTACTCCCTCAACCTCAGTGGCTGCAAGACCTGCTATGATAGCTACAACCTCATCTGCTACCTTGATCTCGCCAGACTCATCTGATTTGATATTTATTGTGTTTCTATTCTCTGCCATGTCCATGTTCCTCCTTAACCGGCTATACGGTCTGTCCCTTTGCCACGTAAACCTGGAATGAGTCATTTCCCGTAAGTGATCTATTTCTTGATACGCGAACATTCTTGTCTGTGATCACGTACTCCAGATTGGCGCCATCCTCAATTACCGTATCCTGTAGCAGGATGCAGTTCTTGACCTTTGCATTCTTTCCTATCTTGACGCCTCTTGATAGGATGCTGTTTTCCACGGTACCCTCGATGACACAGCCATCAGCAACCATGACATTCTTGGCTTTTGAGCCATTTATGTATCTTGTAGGGTTATCATCCCTGATCTTTGTATAGATAGAATTGCCAGTCTTAAACAATGCTTCCCTGTTATCCTCATCAAGGAGCTTCATATTCTCCTCGAAATAGCTCTTCATATCTGTAATCTGTGAAGCATAGCCTGTGTACTCATATGCCTGGATATTGAGTGAATCAGTGTTTGCAGCCATCAGATCCCTTGTGAAATAAGAATAACCATGTACAAAAGCGTCATCCACTATTCTAATGAGCTTCTCCTTCTCCATGATATAGATATTCATGCCAAAGTTTACCTTGCCCATATCCATGGCATTGATATATATCTTTTTGATACGTCCATCATCTATATCAAATGTATAGTACATCTCATCATTGTTGCCGTTTGGTATTAAGAATACCTTCGGTACCTCCTGCTTGCGGTACATTGCAGTGATATCAGCCCCTGTGTTCTTATGTGCCTCAATCAGCTCCCTGAAATCAAAATTGAATACATAGTTGGCATCAGCCATGATAACATACTTCTGAGTACACTTTCTCAGATAGCCCTTAAGGCTTTCGATTGCCTCAACACGGCCCTCATACACCTTAATCTGCTTCTGTGCATAAGGCGGAACTATATTGATACCACCATTTTTTCTTGCTAGATCAAACTCCTGACCTGAGCCCAGGTGGTCCATCAGAGAGTGATAATTTTTCTTAACTATGAGAGATATATTGTCGATTCCGCTATGTACCATGCTCGAAATCAGGAAATCGCAGAGTCTGTAACGACCTGCAAACGGAATGGAAGCCATAAGTCTCTCGGATACCATCTCAGGAATGAGGGCATCATAACTATTTGCAAAAATAATGGCCAAAGCCTCTTCGTTGTTCATGTTTAGCATTGTTCCTGGCCCTCCTCAACATCATTATATACCATTGCCTTTGGTCCTATAACCGCTCTGTCGCCAATTGTAACTCCCGGTGCAATTGTAGCAACATCACCTGTCACGTCCTCCGCCGGCTTTTCTCCAATAACTGCATCACAGCCTACTGTAACGCCCTCTGCAACTATACAGTGTGTGACCTTAGCGCCTCTTTTTATCACAGTATCACCCATGACAACTGCATCCTCTACCACAGCGCCCTCTTCTACGACGACACCGCCAAAAAGAATTGAATGCTTTACTGTGCCCTTCACTACACAGCCATCGGTAATCATAGAGTCTGTAACCTCTGCGTTGTTGCCGATGAAATGTCCTGTATGGCCGCTGTTACGGCTGTATATCTTCCAGTTTTCATCAAACAGGTTGATACCGCTGTGCTCAGGATCAAGCACCTCCATGTTTGCCTCCCAAAGTGCAGGTATTGTTCCTACATCCTTCCAGTAGCCGTTAAAGTGATAAGCATACATCCTGCGGCCATCCCTCAAAAGGTTTGGAATGATATTGTTACCAAAATCATTCTCTGAATCCGGATCATTTTCATCCTCGATAAGATACTTCTTAAGTATATCCCAATTGAAGATATAAATACCCATGGATGCAAGATTAGACTTAGGATTCTTTGGTTTCTCCTGAAACTCTGTGATCTTGTCGTCATCATCTGCTACCATGAGACCGAAACGTGATGCATCCTCCCATGGAACCTCCATAACCGCTACAGAAAACTCAGCATTTTTCTCCTTATGGAACTTAAGGAAATCGCTGTAGTCCTGCTTACAAATCTGATCTCCTGAAAGTATGATAACATACTCAGGATCATATCTCTCGATAAATGCAATATTCTGATAAATCGCATTGGCTGTTCCCTTGTACCAGTCTGAGCCTGAAGCCTTCTGATACGGTGGCAGCACATGCACTCCTCCATATAATCTGTCAAGATCCCATGGCTGTCCATTTCCTATGTACTCATTCAGCACAAACGGCTGGTACTGTGTCAATATACCAACTGTATCTATGCCTGAATTAACACAATTAGAAAGTGGAAAATCAATAATCCTGTATTTGCCTCCAAACGGAACTGCCGGCTTTGCAAGTTTCTGCGTCAGTGCATAAAGTCTGGAGCCCTGACCACCGGCAAGAAGCATCGCAACTAGCTCTTTTGCCATATTAAAATCCCCCTTGTTTAATTTCATTAAATTTTTGTTAGCTTTTGCAATTATTTTGTTTTTTTATAATGGTTTATAGTTATATTTTACCACATTTTAGCATTTATGCAATTCAAAATTAACTAAAAAATACTATAATTTTGTCATTATTTTCCAATTATCTCGCGGTTGTTTATGAACTCGTACGGCACCTCCTGGTACACATAATAATTAAGCCAATTGGAATAAAGTATATTGCCGTGCGATCGCCACTGTAAAAGCGGCTTTTGTGTATCATCATTATCCGGATAGTAGTTCACCGGCATATCTATATCAAGCCCCTTTTTCTTATCCCTCTCGTACTCATTGTGAAGAGTATATCTGTCATACTCAGGATGTCCCATCACAAAAATCTTTTTACCGTCCTGATCCATCAGAAGGAATACTCCGGCATCATCCGACTCCGCAAGTATGGTAAGCTCCTGATGCTTTAATATATCCTCCTTTAAGACCTCGGTATGCCTTGAGTGTGGTGCGTAAAACACGTCATCGAAGCCTCTGACAAGTGGGACTTTTCTGTTCTTTACGTGGTGCGCATACACACCAAACTTCTTCTTTGGAAGCACACGCTTTGGTATGCCGTAGTGATAATACAATCCTGCCTGTGCACCCCAGCACAGATGAAGTGTGGAGAAAGCATGTGTCTTGCTCCACTCCATTATACTGCATATCTCATCCCAGTAGTCTACCTCCTCGTATTCCATAAGCTCAACCGGTGCCCCTGTGATTATCATGCCGTCAAAGTACCTGTCCTTTATATCGTCAAAGGTCTCGTAAAATTTGTTCAGATGACTGAGTGATGTGTGAGTGGCCTCGTGAGTAGATGTGGTCACAAACGTTACATTAACCTGTATAGGGGTATTTGACAGCGAGCGCAGTATCTGAAGCTCTGTGTCCTCCTTTAATGGCATGAGATTTACAATCGCAATCTCCAGCTGTCTGATGTTCTGATGTGATGCCCTGTTTTCGTCCATCACAAATATATTTTCTCTCTCAAGTATTTCCTTTACAGGTAAATCATTTTGTGTCTTTATAGGCATTTTATAACCTCTTTTCTAACGCCCAAACATCTCTATAAATGTATCCTCCGAGATGATAGGTATTCCTAATTCTTTTGCTTTTTTATTTTTTGATGAAGTAGATTCAGTGTCGTTGTTTACCAGATAGTCTGTCTTTTTTGACACGCTTCCTGTCACCTTGCCGCCTTGTGACTCCACATAGGCCTTAAACTCGCTTCTGTTTGCGAAATCATGCACATCGCCTGTGATGACAAAGGTCTTGCCGTTTAAGCTGCCCTCTGACATATCCTTTATATCGACCTGTTCTATGTCAAGCTCCTTAATCAGTGCTTCAAACATCGCGCTGTTTTTGGGATTTGCATACCATTCAAGTATGGAGCCTGATTTTTCCTGGCCTATACCGTCTATATCCACAAAATCTGTGGCATTTCTCATTCTGTCCGCGAAGCCATCAAAACCTATTGCGTTGACAATCTTCTTGCCTGCATCGGTACCTATAAGAGGTATACAGAGTGCAAATATCAGATTGACCGGGTGGACATGTCTGCTTTTTTCGATGGCAGTCTGCATATTCATGCATGATTTTTCTCCAAAGCCCTCCATGCTGCTTATCTTATCAAAATGCTCTGGCAGATGGTATATGTCAGGGAACTGTTTTATGAATCCCTCATTTATAAATTTTAGCATTGTCTGTACCGAAAGTCCATCTATATCCATTCCGCTTTTGCTGACAAATCTTGAAAACTTTTTGACATTCTTGGCTGTACAGTCAGGATTTGTACAATGCAGCGTCTTCACACCGCTGTTTTTACTTACAAATATGCGTGTCGGATGATGACACACCGGACATTCCTTCGGTATCTCAACTGCTCCCACCGCATCCTTTACAGCTATGCATTTCGGAATAATCTTGTTGGCTTTTATCACGGAAAGTGTACACTCTTTTCCCACTCCAAGCCTTTCTATTTCAGTCAGATTGCAAAGCGAAGCTCTCGAAACCGTCGTGCCCTCTATCTGCACCGGCTCAAAAACAGCCACCGGCGATATTGTCGAAACCGCACACGACCACTCAATATAGCGAAGCCTCGTATCTACTGCCTCATCCTGCCACTTGAAAGCAAAGCCGGCTCTCGTAGCATGATGTCCCGTGATGCTTCCACCTGAAGCGTAAGCTGTATCATCATAGCATATGACAAGTCCGTCCACAGGCACATCCATCCTGCCACTCTCGACATCCCTTGTCCAGCGTTTTACAGCCTCCTCAAGGCGCACCGCATCAGTTGCCTCCCTTTTGACAACATTGAATTTCATATCACTAAGATAGCTCATTCTGTCACCCCATGATATGATATCATCATCTATATGCACGAGTGTAAACGCATAAAACACAACATGTCTGCGCTTCACTTCTTCCACATCATCGAGATTTAATGTACCGGAGGCAAGGTTTCTTGGATTGGCATATTTTTCATCATCGTCCTCGATTGTATCATTTAACAGCTTGAAATCCGTGTAGGAAATTGTCGCTTCCCCTCTTACAACCATATGCCCCTTGTATGGTATCTCCTTTGGGAAGCCGCTTATGGCATCCTGCAAAAAGGTGATGTTACTTCCTACAGTTCCATTTCCTCTCGTCAGTATTTTCACAAGCCTGCCACCGTCATATGTGAGCACGAGTGTCAGTCCGTCAAGCTTCCATGAAAGCCAGATTGGCATATTACCTGCCCATTTCTTAAGCTCCTCAATACTCTTTGTCTTGGCAAGTGAAAGTGCCGGATACTCATGCGGCTCACGATTTCCTGCCTCTGCCTCATAGCCTGCATTCTGTGTCGGACTGTCATGGCGGATATATCCTGTTTCTTTTTCAAGCTGTGTAAGTTCATCAAACAGTGCATCCCACTCGTAGTTTGGCATTATTTCATCTGCGCCATTGTAATAGGCTTTTGATGCGCGGTTAAGACTTTCAACAAGATCATCTATCTTATCTTTTATTTTGTTATTCTCCATGCTGTAATAATCCCCTGTCTGCTTTACTTCGCTCTTCTATCCGGATATTTCTTATCTGTATGTTTCTTATCCGTATGTTTCTTATCAGAATGATTCTTATTCATATCAGGCATAACCGGCTGATTTGAGGAATCCGCAATCAGTCTTTTGAGTCCCTTGTATTCAAGTGGTGTCACAGCCCTGTACTTTCCTCTTGGCAGGTCACCGAGCTCAATATTCATGATTCTCACTCTCTCAAGCTTAACCACACGGTAGCCAAAGTATTCACACATCCGTCTTATCTGCCTGTTGTAGCCCTGTGTCAGAATAATCTTAAACTGCTTTGAGGACAGCTTTTTCACATGGCACTTTCTGGTTGTCACACCAAGCTCTACAAGCGGTACTCCTCCTGCGAGCCCTCTTATGAAGCTGTCAGATATTGTTTTGTTTACTGTGACAATATACTCTTTTTCGTGTCTGTTGCCGGAGCGCATCATCTTATTTACTATCTCGCCATTGTTGGTCAGAAGTAAAAGTCCCTCTGAATCCTTATCCAGCCTGCCAATGGGATAAATGCGCTTTGGGTAATTAATATAATCTATCACGTTGTTTTTTTCCCTTTTTTCTGCTGTGCAGACTATGCCGGCCGGCTTATTGAGGGCAATCAGTATCATCTCTTCTTCCTTTGATACTACCTGTCCATTATATGTGACAGTCTGTCCCTTTAGAACTCTGTCACCTGTCTTTGCTGTCACGCCGTCTATTCCTACTTTGCCGGCTTCTATCTGCCTGTCTGCCTCACGCCTTGAGCACACGCCCGCTTCACTGAGGAATTTATTTATTCTTACACCATTTTCTTCCATACCATATCCTCTTTTTAGATTGCTTTATCCGATATACATAAACCACGCTGTAGCCATTTCTACTCTTTGCAGCAGCCATTTGCTATGTAGATTAAAACACGGAGACCTTTAAGCCTCCGTGTTGCTTCTTATTATTGTATGCACATCTGTTACTTTGTATTGCTTTTACTGTCCTACTGTCTGGAGATTCTCTGTCTTAATATAAGCTCTGCCATTTGTTCCGGCGCTGTAGGATACTATAGTCCAGTCGCCCTCTGTGCCATATGCTGTAAGTGTTACCTGTTCCTTTAAGAGACCAAGCTCCTTTGCATCTGTGCTTGCACCGTCACGTACCTTTACAACATCCTTTGTCACTACCTGATACTCAGCCGGTGCCTGTGGCTGCTCGGCTGTCTGCTGATTTGCTGCATTTGTATCCGTGGTCTGCTGGTCTGTGGTCTGTCCTGCATTTGCATCCGTAGTCTGCTGATCTGCAGTCTGTCCTGCATTTGCATCTGTAGTCTGCTGGTCACCACTCTGCGATGCATCATCTGCCTGCTGTGTGTCTGCCTCTGTAGTCTGTGTGTCTGCATCAGACTTCTTTAAATTGGCAATGCCTGACGATGTGTACCACTGCTTTATAGCACCTGTGAGTGTTGTCTCAAGCATAGTCTTTAAATTGGCATCAGAACCGACCGCCTGCTCATATGCCTTTTGTACCTCCTCATGAAGGTCTGCAAACTCAGATGAAGCAGTATACTTAGAAATAAGCTCCATAATATCGTCATCGAGTTCATTCTCGCAGTATGTTCTGTTGAAATTACTGTATACATTGTTTATAAAGAGCTTTCCGTCCTTACCTGTCTCTATATAAAAGAAGTCAAGTGCAGGTGCCTGTGTATCAACTCCCGTAAACTTTATACTGTTTTTAACAGACACAAAGTATGTTCCCTTTTTCAAACCATTCTTGGTGTAAGGTGTGATGTCATTGACCGACTCATAGTACTGGCTGACAACACCAATATAGCTCTTCTCGTTGTCGCTCATAGGTGTCGCAAGCTTGCCAAGGGTATCAAGGTCATCACCCACGTATGCCTTATAATAATCAGCAAGTAATGTGCTGATATCGTCCTTTGCGTCATTTGTGTAATCCTTTTCAAACTCAAAATCCTTCACCGAAATCTCTGTCTGTGATCCGGCTTCAGTATTGGATTGTCTGCCATTATTGCCTCCTGCGACAACTACTATAAGTATGAGTATGAGTCCTACAAGTACACCTGCTACTCCAACGTATTTTTTATTTTCTGCGCAAAACCGCTTTATATTATCCAATGTTTCCTTGTTAAAAAAGTCCTTCATGTGATTCCTCCATTAACCCAACATATCAAAATCAAAGTATGTGACCGACGCGAATCGAACGCGCACTCGCCGGAGTCGGAGTCCGGAATTTTATCCATTAAACTACGGTCACAAAAAAGTTACCAACTATTTATATCACATCTTTTACTTTTTTTCAATGTTACTTTTTTCTTATTATAGACTTTTAGTGTTTTATTATAACTTTTTATGCATACTATTATAATTGATAAAAATTTGACAATATATTTCATTTATCTTATTATTTAACTGTTTGGGCATTATATATTGGAAATTTTTTCCGATATGCCATAAAAATATACCATTTTAATTAATAAAATTACTATTTATATAAGGAGCACTATTATGAGTTTCACATTTTTAAACCAGCTTCCAACTCCTGCACAAATTAAGGAGGAATATCCTCTGTCAAAGGAGCTTACCGAGCTTAAAGCGAAGCGCGATGCAATGATTTCAGATGTTATCTGTGGAAAAGATGATAGATTTCTCGTCATTATCGGACCGTGTTCAGCCGACAACGAGGATTCAGTCTGTGACTATGTCAGCCGCCTGACAAATATTCAGGAGGATGTAAAGGACCGCGTAATCATCATCCCTCGTGTATATACAAACAAGCCAAGAACAACCGGCGAGGGCTACAAAGGAATTGCCTCACAGCCTGACCCTGAAAAGGCTCCCGACATGGTTGAGGGTCTTATCGCCATGAGAAAAATGCACATCCGTGCCATCGCAGAGAGCGGACTCACCTGTGCAGATGAGATGCTTTACCCTGAGAACTGGGGCTATGTTGAGGATCTTCTCTCATATGTGGCAATCGGCGCTCGTTCTGTTGAGGATCAACAGCATCGTCTCACCGTCAGCGGCTTCGATGTGGCCAGCGGCATGAAAAACCCTACAAGCGGTGATTTTTCCGTCATGCTAAATTCTGTTTACGCAGCACAGCACCCACATCATTTTGTTTACAGAGGCTATGAGGTTGAGACATCAGGAAATCCTCTGACTCACGTTGTTTTAAGAGGTGCTGTCAGCAAGCATGGCAACACTACAACAAACTACCATTACGAGGACTTAATCCGTCTGCACGAAATGTACGACAAGATGGACGTTGTCAACCAGGCGGCTATCATCGATACCAACCATTCCAACTCCGGAAAGAAGTTCAAGGAACAGATTCGTATCGCCAAGGAAGTTATGCACAACAGACAGCTTTCCTCTGATATCAAATCACTTGTCAAGGGTCTTATGATTGAGAGCTATATCGAGGAGGGCAGCCAGAAGATTGGTGAGCATGTCTACGGAAAATCCATCACCGATCCATGTCTAGGATGGGAGGATTCAAAGAAGCTTATCTACGACATCGCAGAAATGAATTCTTAAACCACAAATTATACACACATTTTTTTGCAAAACACAAGCCACAGGAGTATATATCCTGTGGCTTGCATTATTTTGTCGGTTTATTATTTAATCATATTACTATAAGCAAGAACTGCACTGACTGTTTTGGAATCCTGGATTTTCCCGGCATAAATCATGTCGCACAGCTCCTTTAGGGTGTATATTTCTACATCGATTGACTCGGCATCATCTAGATGCTGCTCGCCCTTTTTCAGGTTTTTGGCAAGATAGACATCTACTTCTTCGTCGCAAAAGGCAACTGTTGTGCGAAGTGAAAGTAAAAACGAGATATCATCAGAGCTGTAACCCGTCTCCTCCTTAAGCTCCCTTTCTGCACACAGTCTGGTATCTTCTCCCACAAAGTCTCTGCAGCCGGCCGGAATCTCTATTGTCTCCCTCTCGAGAGCGTTTCTATACTGACGCACCATGATTATCCTGCCGTCATCAAGCACCGGAAGCACTGCCGCAGCACCCTTTCTGTGTGAGACAAAATCCCATTCCTCAGTCTTACCGTTTGCAAACTGCATTGTATCCTTGTATATATCAAGTATTGAGCCCTTATATACAAGCTCTCTTTTTTGCCGTTTCATTTCATCAATCATTTTCCTGTTTACCTTCTAAATAATTTAAATTCAGAGTTACCGTTTTGATTAGAAATCCACCTCTGTGTCATAATAGCAGCATTTGAGAAGCTTCTCCATCTCCTCCTGGCTTGGCTGGCGAGGATTTGAGCCTGTACAAGCATCAAGGATAGCATTTGCAGCAATCTCAGGAAGTCTCTCAAGGAATACTTCCTCCGGTACAAAGCCCTGCTCTGTTGGATAGCTGTCTGCTCCGTAATTCTTGATGCAGTGTGGGATATTCAGATTATCATTCATGCCACGTAAGTATTTGATAAGAAGCTCAACCTTCTCATCAAGTGTCTCTCCACCCAGTTTCATGAAATCTGCTATTACGCCATAGCGTTCCTTTGCTGTCTCATCCTTTGCATTAAAAGCAATAACCTTTGGCAGATACATGGCATTGGCTGCTCCGTGGATGATATGTGCACCATAATCTGCAAAAGCTGCGCCTGTCTTGTGTGCCATGGAATGAACTATTCCAAGTAGTGCGTTGGAGAATGCCATTCCTGCCAGACACTGCGCATTGTGCATCGCATCTCTCTTTGCCATATCACCATTGTATGAATCAATCAGGTCATGCTGTATCATCTCTATTGCATGGAGTGCAAGCGGATCTGTAAAGTCGCTGTTGGCTGTTGATACATATGCCTCGATGGCATGTGTCATGGCATCCATTCCTGTGTGTGCAACAAGCTTCTGTGGCATTGTCTCTGCAAGCTCAGGGTCTACGATTGCAACATCAGGTGTTATCTCAAAGTCTGCGATTGGATACTTGATACCCTTCTCATAATCTGTGATGATTGAAAACGCAGTAACCTCAGTTGCTGTACCTGATGTGGATGAAATAGCACAGAAATGTGCCTTCTTTCTAAGCTTTGGAATACCAAATACCTTGCACATATCCTCGAATGTGATATCCGGATACTCATACTTAATCCACATAGCCTTTGCTGCATCTATAGGTGAGCCACCACCAATTGCTACAATCCAGTCCGGTTCAAACTCAGCCATGGCAGCCGCACCTTTCATGACTGTCTCAACTGACGGATCCGGCTCAATTCCCTCAAAAAGCTTTACTTCCATACCTGCTTCCTTCAAATAAGCCTCGGCTTTGTCTAAAAAGCCAAATCTCTTCATTGAGCCTCCGCCCACACAGATAATAGCCTTCTTTCCCTCAAAGCTCTTTAATGCCTCAAGCGCACCCTTTCCGTGATATAAATCTCTTGGTAATGTAAATCTCTGCATTGTAAAACCCTCCATATGATATTTTAATTATATAGTTTCTCCCTTGTAATATTTATAAATATTACATTTATTATTTTATAACATTTTACTAATTTTGTCACGTACTATTATCTATTTTTGTGAACACAAGATATTTTATACATATATTTTTATGCAATATATACAATTATCTTCAGTAGTAATGAACAGTTACCGATAATTTATTTCATACCAATAAGCACTACATTGTAAAAATCGGCTGCATTTACGTTTTTATTTTTTGCAAAAAAGAAAAGGCTTCATACGAAGCCTTTTCAAATGTACATGTTATTATGTCAAACCGACAATACGCTAATGCTCTACTTTGCGTAATCCACTATACGTGACTCACGTATTACATTAACCTTTATCTGACCCGGATACTCTAACTCAGACTCAATCTGCTTAGATATATCTCTGGCCATGATAACCATGTCGGCATCACTGACCTGCTCAGGAACTACCATAATACGAATCTCTCTACCTGCCTGAATAGCAAAAGATTTTTCTACCCCTTTATAACCATTTGTAATGTCCTCTAACTGCTGAAGACGATTTGAATATGTCTCCAAAGTCTCTCTTCTTGCACCCGGACGTGCCGCACTGATTGTATCAGCTGCCTGTACGAGACATGCAATAAGTGACTCCGGTTCAACATCACCGTGATGTGATTCTACTGCATTAATCACAAGTGGTGACTCTTTGTATTTCTTACATAATTCGGCACCGAGCTGGATGTGTGAACCCTCCATCTCGTGATCTACTGCCTTACCTATATCATGTAATAAGCCTGCACGCTTTGCCATTCTGACATCCTCACCAATTTCAGCAGCCAGTAAGCCAGCCAGCTGTGCAACCTCGATAGAATGCTTTAACGCATTCTGACCGTAGCTTGTTCTAAATTTCATCTTTCCAAGAAGACGCACAAGCTCCGGGTGAATACCATGTATGCCCACCTCAAGTGTGGCAGCCTCACCCTCTTCACGAATCATATTATCGACTTCTTTTTGAGCCTTCTCAACCATCTCCTCTATACGGGCCGGATGGATTCTTCCGTCAACAATAAGCTTCTCAAGAGCTATTCTTGCAACCTCTCTTCTAATTGGATCAAAGCTTGACAAGATAACTGCCTCAGGTGTGTCATCTATAATCAGATCTACACCTGTCATAGTCTCGAGAGTACGGATATTACGTCCCTCTCTTCCTATGATACGTCCCTTCATCTCATCATTCGGAAGCGATACTACTGAAATAGTAGTCTCAGACACATGGTCTGCTGCACATTTCTGAATAGCCGTAACCACGTAATCCTTAGCCTTACGGTTTGCCTCTTCCTTTGCTTTGTTTTCCATTTCCTTAATCATTTTTGCAGTATCAAGTTTTACATCTTCTTCAATGGTCTTTAAGAGATATTCTTTAGCTTGCTCGGAGGTTAATCCAGAGATTCTTTCAAGTTCCTGTAAACGCTGCTCGTTAAGCTTTGATATTTCAATCTTCTGCTTCTTGAGTTCCTCTTCCTTAACTACAAATCCGGCTTCACGCTTCTCGATAGCTTCGAGCTTCTTGTCGACATTTTCTTCCTTCTGAACGATACGACGCTCATTACGGGAAATCTCGTTTCTACGCTCTTTGATTTCCTTATCCAGATCATTCTTAGCCTTTATAGACTCTTCCTTGATCTCAAGCATAGACTCGCGCTTCTTTTCCTCCGCAGTCTTTACAGCCTCATCAATGATTCCTCTTGCCTTCTCCTCAGCATTTCCGATCTTGGAGTTAGCAGATTTCTTCTGGTATAAAGCGGCTGCAAACCATACAATCAATGCAGTAATAATAATAGAAACTACAGCAGTAATGATATACGGTAGCATTACAGGAGCACCTCCTTTATTAAATTTTCATTGTATTTCACAAATTACAACAATTAAATTCTATACTTTTTGGTGCAAATTGTCAAGGTAATTGTGATCTCATTGCTGAAAGAATCTGGCTGCTCTTAAAGCCCCTGCGCATAAGAAACTGGTATATCCTGCGAAACTCCTTTTCATCACAGTTATCAGGATCATAGTGTTTCTTTTCAAGCAGCTTTGCTATATGTTTCTCTTCATCAGCAGTGTATTCGCTGTCTATGGCACAATTTATATCATCTCTGCCTATGCCCTTTGTAATAAGCTTCTGCTCAAGCTGCCTGCGACTTAAGCTGTCCTGATGATATCTGACATATGTGGAAGCAAATCTGTAATCATCAAGATAATGAAAGCTCTTGACATAATCTATTGCTGCATCCACACAGCAATCCGGATATCCGCCCTGTGTGAGCTTTTCCCTAAGCTTTCTTTCACTCCTGTCCATCTGTTCAAGCAGATGCAGTGCTCTCTTTTTGGCTCTCTTTCCTACCACCTCAGTTATCAGTTTTTCGTAATCCGCTTCACTGATAAAGGCTCCCTCCATAATAGAGTACCGCACGGCCTCTGTACGGTACAGCACACATGTCGTGCCATTATCAAAGGTCGTGCGGTATTTGCCTTTACCAATATTCTCATATCCGGTAATCTCTATCATATATAACCCTGCTCACTTATTATTCTTCTGCTTCAGGCTTTTCAGAGTCTTCCTGTACTGCAGCATCTTCGTCCTCAGGCTGTGTAAAGTAAAAATCCCTTACCTTTGCCTCAAGCATATCAAAAAATGCCGGATTCTCATGGATATAATTCTTTGCATTCTCACGACCCTGTCCTATCTTGTCTCCCTCGTATGCATACCATGCACCGGATTTGTTGACAATGCCTGCATTTACCGCAAGATCAAGCACATCTCCTTCTCTTGAGATACCCTGGCCAAACATGATATCAAACTCTGCCTCCCTGAAAGGAGGAGCTATTTTATTCTTAACAACCTTTACGCGGACATGGTTGCCGACTATCTCACCGGCCTGCTTGAGTGACTCAGTTCTTCTGACATCAAGACGCACTGATGAATAGAACTTTAATGCCCTTCCACCTGTGGTAGTCTCAGGGTTTCCAAACATCACACCTACCTTCTCTCGAAGCTGATTGATGAATATAACTATACAATTTGACTTGCTGATAACCGCCGTGAGCTTACGGAGTGCCTGGCTCATAAGTCTGGCCTGAAGTCCGACATGGGAATCACCCATATCTCCGTCAATCTCGGCCTTTGGTACGAGTGCCGCAACTGAATCGACAACCACGATATCCACAGCGCCGGAACGTACCATTGTCTCTGTTATCTCAAGTGCCTGCTCACCACAATCCGGCTGTGAAATATAGAGATTGTCAATATCAACACCTATATTTCTGGCATATACAGGGTCAAGCGCATGCTCTGCATCTATAAAGCCTGCGATGCCGCCTCGCTTCTGTACCTCTGCAACACAGTGGAGCGCAACCGTTGTCTTACCTGATGACTCCGGTCCGTACACCTCAATAATCCTGCCCTTTGGAAGGCCTCCGAGTCCTAATGCAATATCAAGGCTTAATGAGCCTGTAGGTACTGTCTCTACATTCATATTGGCTGAATTGTCACCAAGCTTCATGACAGAGCCCTTTCCGTATTGTTTCTCAATCTGCGCGATGGCAGCGTCTAATGCTTTTAATTTATCTTCCTTTGCCATAATAATCTCCTATCCTCTCGCGAACAAACGTTCGTTCTGTTATTATAATAATACACTTCTATTCAATTGTCAA
>QWCB01000169.1_pt1 | contig 101417 bp, 98 predicted proteins | sample 1972511 | NCBI WGS metagenome assembly QWCB01 (sample SAMN09866719, study PRJNA288562) | Human gut metagenome isolate term5_stool, whole genome shotgun sequencing... | isolation source: gut | host: Homo sapiens | place: USA: California | reverse complement strand
CACCTCGTTTACTATTTATGTCTATATTATAGCATAAGCTCAATGGCTTAAACGACAGTAATTCTAATTTGACAGGCCTAGCTAAAGCCGAGCGGCCTCGAGCTTAAACGAAAGCAATTCTAATTTCTCTAGACCGTAAGCTTGGCCGAGCGGCCTCGAGCCCGCCTAGATAATTAGCAATTGCTTGACTTTAAGCCTTATGGCAACTAGATGTGCACCTTGAATTAATAATGAAAATCAGTTATAATAAAGCTATTCCGATGACGGGGATGCAAACGGAGAGATACCTAAGCAATACCCGTCTTTTTTGGTGGCTTTTTCCAAGCTCTTAAAGCTATTTTCTTTTGAACATCTTTATCGTTTAGTGCAGCGTAATATTTTCTATCGAATAATTTATAAAGCGAAGACATACTGGCGCGATTCGGTGCTAGAAGTTTTTCAAACTTATCTTTCTCAATTAAGTAGTCCACCATTTTAAAATAATCACCATCCCCAGAGACTAAAACCACCTTATTGAACTTTTCCCGATCTGCAATCTTTTTCATAATCATAAACACAATATCAGTATCAACATTACCCTTCTTGATGCTATGCATTTTTTCATTATGCTTACGAAAGATTAAAATATAGCCCGCCTCTTGGATGTATGTACTGATACAGTTTTGACTGCTCATCTTTTTGGAAGCCCAAAAAATAGTAAGCCCGCTCTACTGCATATTTTTGTTCTAAATATATCCGAAACCTTTTTAAGTCAATCTTCCAAGCTTCATTCGCCTTAGTCGTGCTAAATTCTAGATTCTGACCATCTATAAAAGCTTGATTCATGGATATATTTTAACATAAAACAGCTTCAAATATCTTGCAACTCTATTACCTTACTTATCAGTTCTATTTTAACCTTACTGAGCGCGTTCATACCTGTAATTTCAGGAAGTCTAGGGAAAAAGCACTAGCGCGCAACGCAACGCACAGATCGGCCGTCGGCCTTATTGTACCAATCCTGCGGATCGACGTAGTGGCTATCGAAGTTCAAGTCGTAGGCGTCATCGCTAGAGTGGACAGTAGAAGACCAGTAATCGCCGTTAATATCCGTAACGCAGTAGACCCCACCGATGTAACTGTAGCCGCCGGTAAAACCAAAGTCTAGGGGGCTAGAGCGCATTTTAGTGGAGCTGTCCGAATTACTTTGTAGCCCATAACTAGTAAAGAGGAGGTTCTTATAGCTATTTGTGCCGTCATTTTGTGGGATTCTCCAGCCTCTGGGGCAGATGGAGGAAGTGGCGTTGCCTCCTTTATTGCCCATGCCATAAGTACCACTGCCGGCTGTGGCAGTATGCCATGTATAGAGATTGCCATAGAGATTAGTTTTATAATATATAGCCTCTAGGGAGATATTACTATTACCAAGGCGAGTTTTACGCCAACCTTTAAGGGGGAAGCTGGTGTTGGTTTTAGTAGTAGAGTTATAAGTTGGTTCAGGGCGGTCAAAGATGAATTTTTTATCGTCTGTGATTTTCCATTTTTTTCCATCTTTAATATAGATATCCGAGCTAGCAAGGGAGAAGCCTTCATCTTGTACATCTGAGTCTGTAGGGTCTAATGTTCCTGCCTTAGCATAGGCTAGATTATCTGTCATCCAGCAGTTACCATCGGCTAGTTTACGTACAGTGTAGTATTTATTGTCTCTTGTATCTTTTAATCTAGCTTCTGGGACTAGATTAGTACTAGTAGAGTGAACTGCCGTAGTATTTACTGCATCTTTAGTAGGAGTAGTTTCAGCCTTACATATAGTGGGGGTCATTTCCTGCATAGTTCTGATACTGGAGAAGGTGGTGTTTTGACCATAGGTAGATTCATTATTTAAAATATTTATTTCAGGGTCATTAGTTTTAGCTACGGCATAAAAATTAATGTTAATGTCATCATTATTGGTCAGATCTAGATCACTGGTTAAAGTTAGCTTTTTGATTCTTTTACTATTATCTTTCTTAAAGTAACCAAAATTGGGGTCAAGATAAATATTACTACCTTTATTTAGAGTTAAACTCTTCACATAAGCTCAATGGCTTAAACGACAGTAATTCTAATTTGACAGGCCTAGCTAAAGCCGAGCGGCCTCAAGCGTACCTAAAAAATTAGCAATTGCTGGAGCTTAAGCGATAACGAGCATAGCTTAGAAGTTTCAATTTAATAAACCTAGCTTGGCCAAGCGGCCTCGAGCCTGCCCAGAAAACTAACAATTACTAGAGTTTAAGCCTTATGGCCAGCCCTCTTATGCTATGATAAAACTATGAGTAAAATGAAACTATCCGAAGAGCTGGCTTGGCGCGGCTTCGTTACCACCCACACTTTTAATAATCTCTCCGACCTCGATCAGAAAAACCGCAGCTTTTATTGGGGCACCGACCCTTCCGCCGACTCTCTACACATTGGCCATCTTGCCGCCCTCATGATGTGCGCCTGTTTTGCCAAGCACGGCTATCAAGCTTACTTCTTAGTTGGTGGCGCCACCGGTCAAATTGGCGACCCTAAAGATAACAGCGAGCGCAGCCTCAAGCCTCTTAGTGAAATCAATCACAACAAAAAGCAGCTCAAAGCCCAGATTGAAAAAGTCACCAACATCAAAAATGCCACCATGCTGGACAATTACGACTGGTTTAAAGATATTAAGTTCTTGCCCTTCCTGCGCGAAATCGGTAAAAGCTTCTCTATGACCCAGCTCCTCGACCGCCAATTCGTCCAAAACCGCATCGGTGCTGGTGGCGTCGGCATTAGCTATGCCGAGTTTTCTTATACCCTCATTCAGGGCTACGATTTCTTGCATCTTTACCGCCAATACGGCATCGACCTGCAACTCTGTGGCGCCGACCAAGTTGGCAACTGCGCCTCGGGTATTCATCTTATTAAACGCCTCGAAAATGCCGAAGCTAACCTCTTTGCCTGCCCCCTCATTCTTGATAAAGTAACGGGGAAAAAATTCGGCAAATCCGAAGGCAACGCCGTTTGGCTCGACTCTAATAAAACCTCTATTTTTGACTTCTACCAGTTCTGGTACAACCAAAGCGACTCCGCTCTTGAAGATTACTTTAAATACTTTACTTTCGTTACGCCCGCCGAACTTGATCAGATTATTGTCAAACATCTTAGCGCGCCCGAAAAACGCTTTGGCCAATCCGAACTAGCGCGCATGGTCACCACTATCGTTCATGGCGAGGAAGCTGCCACGAAAATCGCCAAAGCCACCACTATTCTCTTTGACAAAAATAGCTCTCTGCAAAATCTCAGCTCTGCCGACTATGACCTTCTGAGTTTTGCGCTGCCCACTTTCCCCGCCGGCACTAGTGTTATCGAGGCCTTAAAGTCCGCCCAGCTCGCCAGCTCCAACAGTGCCGCGCAGCAGCTCTTAAAAGGCGGCGCCATCTCTCTCAACGGTCAGCGCATTACTAAAGATCAGACGCTAGACGCTCACACCCTCCTCAAAAAGGGTAAAAATAAGTTCATAATTATCGCCTAAAAGCTATGTTAAACTAATTGAAAAGGAGTTCTATGAAAAAAGTTTTAAGCTTTGATGTTGATCAAACCCTCAACGTCGCCAAAACCCCCATCCCAGATGAGATCGCCAAATTACTCATTGGCTGCCTCGACCGTTTTGAAGTAGCGCCTATTAGCGGCCAAAAATTCGAACAATTCATTATTCAGATCGTCGACCGTCTACGCGACCACGGCGTTAGCGACCAGCAGCTTAGCCACCTACACCTCTTTGTGGCACAAGGCACCCAGTATTACCGTTTTAATCCCACCACTAAGGATTGGGATCTAGTCTATAATTACCCCCTAAATCCTGCCGAAGTTGACAAAATCTGTCGCAGCCTCGAGCAGGCCGCCAAAGAACTTGGCTACTGGGAGGCAGACAAGCTTAAAGCAGGAGACGAAATTAACGAAAATCGTCTCAGCCAAGTTACCTTCTCGGCGCTAGGCCAAAAAGCCGACACTGACGCAAAATATGCCTGGGATCCAGACCATAAAAAGCGTATGGCTATTGTTAAGCGGGTATCCGAGCTAGCCCCCGAATTTGAGTATGAAATCGGTGGCACCACCTCTATAAACGCCTTTAAACCGGGTACCAATAAAGTTTTTGGTATGACGCATCTCATGGAAGAGCTCAAAGTGCAAAAATCCGATATCCTCTATTTCGGCGATATGACACAGCCGGGAGGCAACGATTATCCCGTTGTGCAAATGGGCATCGACACCATTACGGTCCGCTCCCACGAAGACACCGCCTTTGCACTGCGTGGCATTTTATCTGTTTTAAAATAAAGCTCCGCTAGATTTTAGCTTATGCTTATGCTAATCTATAGACATGAAGCAAGCGATCACCACCTCAAAATCTCATCATAAAACTTTATCTTCCGCCCCCCGTTTTTTGCGCGCTTTAGGGCATGGGCTGCTCGGCCTCGCCGTGCTCTTTGTAGCCTCGCTTTCCATTAGCGCTTCCTACTTTATCACTAGTCTTGGCCACATTCCTCGCCCACCTTATAGCTTTATTAGTCTGCCAAAGCTCAATCTCGACAGCACCCAAATCGTTAGCTTTCTTCTCGTTGCCGCCGTTATGTTAGTCGGCCTCTTCATCTTTATCTACTGCGCCAGCCGCTTTTTCCGCCACTTCTCTTCCCTCTGCGCCCGCTTTTTTGAAGTAAACCCCTTCATCGTCGATTTACTGCTAAGTTTTACAGCTTGGACTTTTGTGATTTCTTTGCTTTTACATTTACTCCCCGCACTCACCATCTATGCCACCATCGCTCTCGTCTTAAATCAGCTTTTCTTCGCCCTCGATTTTGCACTCATTAAAGCTTCTCCCAAAGACTAGCTCACCCCTGATAATCATTGCTAGCCTTAGTCTATTATGTTAATCTAAAACTAAACAGAAGGTATTACATGTCTCAAGAAATTAATTACGACGAACTCGACCAAGCTCTACAGGGCGCCATGCGTCACGAAAAATATTTTGCTGCGCCTAAAAGCCCTTCTATTAAAACTCCCCTCCCCGATAGTAAGCCTAAAACTCCGGCCAAAACTCCTAAAAGTGACCAGCCAAAACCAGCGGCAAAACCCGTAGCAAAACCTGCCCCGCTCACCACTAAAACCCCGTCTAAAACAAATCGCCCCAAGCGCTTCGTTAATCGTGCGGTAGCCCCAGGACACGCTAATTTTCTCGATCTTAGCCCTAAAGGCCGTGCTAAAACTCAGGTTAAAGCTGTAAAACCCAAAGCACATAACACTTCCGCCATTAAAAAAGTTACCCCACTACCACCTAGGGAGCCTCAACCAAAAACTAACGAGCCGTCTCAGCACAACCTTAGTGAAATCAAAACAGTTGACCCGCCCCAGCTAGCCCAGCAGCCACTTACGCCAGTTGCGCCAAGTCGCCCTGCAATGCCGCTTTCCCCTGCTCTCCCCAGCCAAGAACAGTTCAACCCTAGTATACCAGCCAACTCCCCTCAAAGCCCCGCCCCCACTGCCTTCCAAAACCCCGCTTATCCCGCTTTTTATCAAAACGCTAATCCACCTACGGAAGCATATCCTCCAAACAATCTACCGAATAATTTCGTAAGTCCTCAGGCTCCTATGCCGAATAATCCTGCCATGCCTCAGCCTTTGTCGAATTCCACTCCTGAGCCTTTAGGTGTGCGCTCACCTTATTTTATCGATGCGCAGTTACCTAAACGTCCTCTTAGTCAAAATATGGCCGAAGATATCGGCTACCTCTATGCACCCAGCGATCAATCCCATACTAATAGCCCCACAGAAAGCACTAAAACCGACACTAAAAATGCCACTAAACGAGACAAGAAGGACGATTCTGATGCTTTCGATTGGAAATGGATTTTAGCCTTAATCTTCGTAGTTCTCCTAGGCGCCTTGGCAGGCTATCTCTTCTACACTTTCTTCGCCGACAAAATCCCATTCTAAGCTGCCCCTTTTTATGCTACAATAGGCTTATCTGGTGAGAGTAGCTCAGTTGGTTAGAGCCCCTGATTGTGGTCCAGGAGGTCGTGGGTTCAAGTCCCATCTCTCACCCCATATACATTTCCAATTTATCCGCGAGCTTCATATAACGGTTATTATGTGAGTTTTCCAAACTCAACATGAGAGTTCGACTCTCTCAGCTCGCACCATATTCTAAGGGCAAAGGCCCTTATTTTATTTTTCGTAATTTACATTATCTAAATCAAAGCTCTCGCCTATATCAGGCATCTTGGCATCCACATCATCAATCACCTGCACCGTCTCCACCCTATCGCTATGCGAAGCTAAAACCAATTGACCCGCTATAAATGCGCCCACTAATAACACTATAGAAATCAAAGCTACTAAAGCAATCGTCATCTTTCTCACATCTTCATCTTGATACATCCTTATCTCCCTTCTCGCCTTAAAGCCCCCGCCACGCCCGCACGCAAAGTTTTGTCATGCAACTGAAAATCTACCGGCTCTTGATAATACATGCGCAGCTCCGCCTTCAAATTCACTAAACCATCCACTATTTCATAATCAAGCTGCTCCGCATCAATTCTACGCACAGATTTTGCCATTAAGTTAAGCATTTTACGCACGCTTTTCTCACTGCCAAAAACCTCCAACTTGACCTTAAAGTTGCCTAGTTCACCGGACTTCACTGGCGCCGCCCCCTTTTCTTCCTTTACATCCAAAGCCTTAATTACGAGATCTTCTCCACTAAAACCAATAATTCGATTTAGCAAAATGGTAGCATTAATATTGTTCTTTTCACTTGGCAAAATGTCGCCAAGACTACGCGCCGCCTTGCAACGAATTTCGACGCTTTTGCTAGGGAAGTTTTTTAAAGCTTCTCCCTTCTCGTTATAACATTCCACGCTTTTACTACCAGCAAAATACTCGAGCCTTGGATTTTTACCTAAATCATCCACTGCATCTCTAATTTTATTGATATTATTTTGCACTAAACTTAAACTCTCTATCGACGCACTGCGCTCTGACATCACCTGCGCATTAAAAATAGTCGTCCGAATCAAGAAAATCAAAAGCACCAGCATCGCGCCAAGCATCACCGAAATCCCAATAATACTAAATACTACTTTTTTTCGCTCTTTGCTCATTCCCGCAAACACTTTGGCTAGCTTATTTAGCATCACTAGCTCCTTTCCCCACTACGCAGCCGCCCTTGCTACAATTAAAATCTTGCGCAAATAGACGCTTATCAATTAACCCATCATCTAGGAGTGTATATTTATCCGCATTCTTTATCAGCATGTGCTTATATTTTGCTTGAAATACTCTAGCATCTAAGTTGATAGCCATTACAAAGCGCTGCAACTGCGCCTCCGTCTGTCCATCATGCTGCATGGGATCTGACTTCGTCCGCTTTTTTTGCGAACGCTGCTCTTTCGTAATATTAATTTTTTTCACGGGTCGGCAATTCGCGCATTCCTCTTCAAAGAAATAACCTCTTTTACGCGCCTCGCTCTTTTCTTTCAGATTTTTATAATTACGCTTAATCTCAATATCCTGCACTACCGCTAGCGCCGCACTACTTTCTAGTGCCTCACTTAGCTCCACATTCGTATCTAGGCCCTGTACCAGCTCTCGCTCACAGCCAAGAGCCCCCTTATGATACACTCCCACCACTTGGTTATTCACGATTTTTTCACTCACACAAATACTCGGAATCTGCTCCGTTTTTCCCTTTGCATCCACTCTCATATAGTGACCATAACTCATACTACTTGCCTGTACGCTCTTTTGCAGTGCCCTTTCCGCATTAACCCACTCAGAAGCCTGCTGCATATTAAACGCCCCCTTGATAGTTAAGGTATTTTTCTGACTATCCAACTTCAAGCCATCAATATAAAAATTAGTCTGCGCCTGCGCCAAAATACCCTCAGCAATATTTAATCCCCTAAAACTCGCGCGCTTATTCTGGTCTAGCTGAATTGCGTGCTCTAACTGTTTTTTAGTAGTTAACAAAATATTACGATCGGCAATTTTCTCTACAGGCTTATCTCCATACTTTGCGCAATCAATATGTTGACCATCCTGTCTCTTGCCACTAGAACGACAAATCAGCTCCACATCTTGCTCTGCCATCATAGTGCCCTGCACCCCAATTGCAAGCGATAAAATTAAACAGATGGCTGCAATAAAAATCACTGAAAAGCCCGCCACAAACATCATCAGCTCCCACTTTTTTTGCTGAGCACTAATCTCTTTTTTATAATTTGGTAATAGATTTACTCCGAACACTTTATTTACCCTCCGCTTCCGCCAGCCCCACCACCGTCGAAAATTCGCCCGCAACTGGCTCTAAGGCCTGTTTTTGTTCTGCTGACAAGTTAACTTTTTGGAAGGGGTTACCCATTCTGGCTGGCAAATTAAACTTCAACTGAAAATACTGCGCCACCGCCGGCATAATCGTTAAAAAGCCCCCTAAAATAATCTCATCAATCTCCTTGCCCACGTAATTTAACTTTATCTCATCAATAATTTTCACGAGCTCCACTGTCACTACACCCATTTCCTCATCCAGTAGCTTCGCCAGCTGCCCATCGTACTGATCGGTAAAAAATCCCACACTTGCCACAAGGCTACGGGTTTTATTTCGCTCCATCTGTAGTTTAGCCGATATTCTCTCCATTAAGGCGTCAAAACCTAAATTGATTGTTTTAAAGGCTCGCGGTTTATCTTGAAAACAAGTCGTTACTCTAATTTCATCTTCATTCATAAACACTAAAAGCGATACTCCGCCATTTCCATACGGCATCAGCGCTCTCGCGACGGCTATATCATCTGGCTCTATGCGCACTAAGTTTAAGCCAAATTCCGCAAAAGCCTTGCGCCATTTTTCCGCCTCTTGATATTTTACCGCTGCTACCATTACATCTATTTTAGTTAAATCATTAGGGTTACTGCCCAAAATACAGTAGTCGAGCTGCGCTGCTTCAATATCAATCGGGATATACTGATTCGCCTGATACTGCATCAACTTACCCACAGACTTCTGATCCTGCGCCGGCATCTGAATAACATCCACATAGGCCAGCTGCTTCGGTAGGCTCAGCGCTACATTTTTACTGCGTATACCCGCCTGTTGCATGGCCCCTACCGCAATTTTAAGCAGTTCACGCAGCTCCGTCTCCCCACTGTCTATAACTAATTTACGATCAATCGGCATGTAAGCAAATGCCTCCAAAATCCAATTATCCTGAAAATTTCCCAACATTTCTGCCAGTCTCACGCTATCTAGGCCAACATCTAAGGCAAAGAAGCTGCCCACTACCTCTGTTCCGTTCATGCTTAAATTATAGCATAAACACCAATTTTACGTTATTAACTATACGTTAAAACGAAACTCCACTACGTCACCTTCTTGCATAACGTAATCTTTCCCCTCCGTCCTAAGTAGTCCCGCTTCCTTTACAGTCTTCTCCGATCCTAGCCTCACTAAGTCATCATATTTGCAGACACTCGCCGCAATAAAGCCATGCTCAAAATCACTATGAATTACTCCTGCCGCCTCAGGGGCTTTGGCTCCCACTTTCACCGTCCAAGCTCTCACTTCTTTCTTTCCGGCCGTCAAGAAGCTCTGCAAACCCAAAGTTTCGTAAGCAATTTTAGCTAGCTGCGATAAGCCATCATCTTGAATATTGTAACTTTCTAGAAAAGCGCGCTTTTCCTCTTTCGTCATGCCTAACATCTCTTCTTCTAACTTCGCATTCAAAAACACCGCTTTACGCCCCGCCGCCAGCTGCCTTAACTCTTGCTTCAGGCTCTCATCGCCCAGCTGCTCTTCACTCATATTAAACATCAAAAAACTTGGCTTTGCGCAAAGAAGATCTAGTCCCTCTACTGGCTCAACCTGCGTTTTACCAGACTTTAGTTGCTCTAAAACGAGCTGCGCTTTTTCATAACGCTCCATCGCCTGCTTATTGCCACTTTTTACCTCGCGTCGCATCTTATCCAGCGCCCGCTCCAACACTTCTATATCCGATAGCGCTAGCTCTGTTTCTACCGTTTCAATATCCCCCTTCGGATCCGCGCTTCCTGCCACCCTTAAAATATTCGTGTCACTAAATACGCGCACCACTTGGCAAATCACCGCACATTCACGAATATTAGCCAAAAATTTATTCCCTAGGCCCTCACCCTTTGCCGCCCCCTGAATTAAGCCTGCAATATCAACAAACTCAATCATCGCCGGCACTATTTTTTCACTCTGATACAGCTTTGCCAAAACCTCCAAGCGCTCATCTGGCACCGCCACCATCCCCGTATTTGCCTCAATCGTCGCAAAAGGATAATTTGCCGCCAGCACCTGCGCATTAGTAAGTACATTAAACAGGGTTGACTTCCCTACATTTGCCAGGCCTACAATTCCTATCTTTAAACTCATATCCACATTGTATCATTTTTGCGCTCTCTGTTTCGCTAAGCAAGCATAAATATTTTATGCTAAAATATTTCTCATATGCAGGGCCTAACCTTCATCTTCCTACTCTTTATTATTTATGCTTTTTTAGGCTGGTGCCTAGAAGTATTAGCCCACCTTATCGACCAAAAAACCTTCATCAACCGTGGCTTCCTAATCGGCCCCATCTGCCCCATCTACGGCTTTGCCGTCCTCTCTATCTTGATGGTGCTTTCTAGACTAAGCAAAAACCCCATCCTTATCTTTTTTAGTGCCGCCATCTTAATTTCTGTCATCGAATATGGCACTAGCTACCTCATGGAGAAGCTCTTCCATGCCAGATGGTGGGACTACTCTAAATATAAATATAATCTTAACGGCCGCATTTGCCTCGACACCATTATTCCTTTTAGTTTTCTCGGGCTTATCTGTGTCCTTTTTGTAAACCCATCTTTATGCCACCTGATTCAGCTATTACCGCCACGCTCCCTTAGTATCCTTAGCGTTATTTGCGCCACCCTTCTCTTTATTGATCTTTGCTTTTCTACTTGGATTATTCAGCGATATGGCAAGACTGTAAAACATCTCACTAAAGACGATACAGTCGAAATTAATCGACTTATCTCTAATTATTTTCTTAGCAGTCGCAACATCTTGAAGCGCCGCCTCGTGAAAGCTTTTCCTAACGCTACCGTCTCCAAACCTAAGCGCAAAAAGCCTAAATCTAAAGCTTCCTAAAGCTTATCTGTTTTCGTTGTATTATCTACATCTAGCGTTTAAAAGCATTGACAAACACTATATCTAGCGTTTACAATGAAAAGCATAAGCTTATGCATCAAACATTTAAAACATTAGAAAGGCTGTAAAAATGCAAAAGATTTTATATCATGACGCCAATGCTTTAAGCAACTTTGACCTCAAAAAATTCCAACAATCTCTTAATCGTTACGCCAAGGTTCCAGAAGCCGCTATCACTAAAGCGCTTGAGTCTCTTAGCTCATTCCCCAAACTCCACGTTTCCCGTCTCGCTGAAGCTGGCGCAATCCTAATTAACCAATTTGCTGGCAAAGAACAGGCTCAAGCCTACCTTAATGATCACCAATCATCTTTTGAAGTTTACAATTTCGAACGCTTACGCCGCATTACTGGCTATCTTGTCGGCACACTCGAACGCTGGAACGACGGCAAAAGGGCTGAGGAAGCCGCTAGAGTCAAACACAGCATCGACAAAACTAACTTCAATTCCTCCCTTAAAGATAGTGAGCGCGTCCACATTTTGCAGACCCAAGCCTTAAACCGCAACATCGCCTATCAACAATAAAGTGTTTTTGCGAAGCCAAGCTCTATCTGTTTTGCTAAGTGCAGATAGAGCTATTTTTTAGCTCTAGTCCACATCTTCAGGTATAATATAAAAATGCTTTTATCTGATTTTGACTATAATTTACCACCCGAACGCATCGCCAAGCAGCCTCCACGCGTACGCGGCAGTTCGCGCCTGCTCGTGCTAGATCGTCAAAACCAAAACTTGATTGACAGTCATTACGCTAATTTAGCCGACTTTCTTAGCCCAGGAGATCTCGTGATTTTAAACGATACGCGCGTCATGCGTGCGCGCCTTTTCTGCACTCTGCCCGACGGCCGTAAACGTGAATTAATCGTCCTCGAAAAACATGGTCAAGAGCTGGAAAAAGTTCTCTACCGTGGTAAATTACACGCCGGCGATATTCTCACCCTGCAAGCTTCCTCACCCCTTAAAGACACTCCCAAAACCACTAAGAATACGGCCACAATCACTATTGAAAATATCCTAGAGGGCGGTGTTGCCACTGTCTCTTCACCTCAACCCCTCCAAGAGCTAGCCGCTCAGTACGGCACCGTACCACTACCACCCTACTTGCACCGCGCCGCCACCGCCGCAGATATCAAGCGCTATCAAAGTGTTTGGGCCAAAAATACTGGTAGCGCTGCGGCGCCGACCGCCAGTCTTAATATGACTAAGGCTACTCTCGCATCTCTCGAGTCTAAAGGTGTTCAAATTAAACATCTTACTTTGCACGTTGGTCTTGGCACCTTCCTCCCTATCCGTAGCGAGAAGATCGAGGAACATCGCATGCATTCTGAGTGGTTTCATTTACCTAGCGACACGATTACGGCTATCAATAACACTAAGGCTCATCAGCATAAAGTCGTCGCCATCGGCACTACCGTCGCTCGTACTCTAGAATATTACGCCCAGACTGGTATTAGTACGGGCGAAGCCGACATCTTCATCTACCCAGGTTTTAATTTTCAAATTGTCGATGCCCTGCTTACTAATTTTCACGCCCCCAAATCCACCGTGCTTATGCTTGCCGCCGCCTTTGCTGGCTGGGATAATCTTAAGCGCGCCTATCAGCACTGCATCGACGCCAAATATGCTTTTTTGTCTTATGGCGACTCTATGCTAATTTATTGATCCCTAAACACATAATTTTTGTTGATAAAATAGCAAAATATAAATAGCGCAGCATCAACTCCCGCCTTAATTAAAGTAGCATTTATATCCGTAAAACGAGTAGTCAAAAATGCCACAACGGGCGCAGAAATTAGTAGACGTACCACAGCTACCGATACAAACACCAAGATCTGTCGCATTTTTTCGCTACGCTCCCCAAAACACCACTTCATATCCATATAGAAATCAAGCCCCGCCGAACAGATACGCGCCAAAACGGTTGCCCAAAATGCATACCAATAGCCTTGCGGAAATAAATTAATCAGTAGGGTAAAAAGCGCCAAATCCAAACCCCCAGCCACAACTGACGTCACTAAATAGCGCCCAAAGTGCCAAACCTTTTTATGTAGCTTTGCAGCTTTACGCCTCACTCTATTGCTCTTCCTGGTTTTTTGATCTTTGGCCATTTGCCCTATTTTATCATAAGCTTTTCACTTCTCCGCCCACTCTCCGTGAAGATGTTAGAATATGAACATGCCTTTCTTTACGATTGAAACTCAGCAAAATCTCGCCCGTACTGGCACTATCCATACCGCGCATGGCGATATCAAAACTCCCGCTTTTGTGGGAGCAGCCACCCGTGCCGCTGTCAAAGCCCTCAACACTAAAATACTTGATGAAATTGGTGTTCAAGCCGTTTTAGCCAATAGCTATCACCTCGTCCTTAGCCCAGGTAGTGAGCTAATCGATCAGGCCGGCAAACTCAGCAAATTCATGGCCTACCCTCGCCCGACCTTCACGGATTCAGGCGGTTTTCAAATTTTTTCTTTACCTGACGTTAAAGTAAATGAAGAAGGCGCTATCTTTAAGTCGCATATCAATGGCGACAAAATCGTCATGACGCCAGAGTCGTCTATGATTCACCAGTGGCAAATTGGCGCTGATATTCATATGGCCTTTGATCATCTCGCCAAGTCCGACTCCCATGCCGACATGCAAAGTGCTATGCTACGCACCCACCGCTGGCTCGATCGCTGCATTACAAAACATCAAGCCCTCAAGCAGGCCGCCCTCAAAAACCAAAACTCGCCCCAATACCTTTACGGCGTCGTGCAAGGCGGTAACTTTCTCGACCTCAGAGAAGCAGCCGCCCGTCATCTAGCCACGCTCAATCTTGATGGTTATGGCATCGGTGGCGTTTTTACTGCCCACCACTTAGATAAAATCCTACAAACCGTCAACCATATTTTGCCTGAGCAACGTCCACGCCACCTCTTAGGTATGGGGCAAGAACCACGCGACCTCTTCATCGGCGTCGAAAACGGCATCGATACCTTTGACTGCGTCGCGCCCACCCGCATGGCCCGCAACGGCACGCTCTACGCCCATCATGGTCGCCTTAATATCCATAACGCCAAAAACCGCCGCGATTTTACCCCTATTGACAGTAGTTGCGATTGCGAAACTTGCCGAAACTACAGCAAAGCCTATCTCCACCATCTTTTCAAAGTTAATGAGATTAACGCCAAGATACTCGCCTCTATCCATAACGAGCGCTTTGTGATTCGCCTCGTCGACCAAATCCGCACCAGTCTTGAAGCAGGAGACTTTCAGGCTTTTAAGCGCGATTTTATGCTAAACTATTACCATGAATAAGAAGATTAATATCGACACAAAAACTTTTATCCGCTTCTGGTTGGTGATTTTGGGCTTTGCTCTGCTAGCTCTCTTCATCTGGAAAGCGCAAGTTGGTATTATCTTAACCTTAGTTTCCCTCTTCATCGCTATCGCCATCACGCCACTAATCAACAAAGTTAGCAAAATCATCCCAGTTAAAGGCCGTACTATCCCCGTTCTTCTTTCTTTCACATTAGTTGTCGTTATTCTAGGCGCCATCTTCTCTATCATCACGCCCGCCATCATCAATGAGTCCATTAAATTTGTTAAAACTCTCCCTAGTACCGCCTCCTCGCTCTCGCATGAGTTCTCCGGACTTAACGCTTTCGTACAGGATCGTTTCGGCATTTATGGCCTCGACAAACAAATTGAAAATAATGTGCAGCAATTTTCTTCTAATTTCGTCAAAAATGCCGCCCCTAATGTAATTAGCTCTATCAATGCCATCAGTGATGCCGCCGCAAAAATCATCCTCATTCTCGCCATGACCTTATTTATGCTACTCGAAGGACCAAAACTCACCGAATCCTTCTGGTCGCACTACGCCAATAATCCTCGACTCATGCGCTATAAATACATCATCCATCGTATGGCTGACATGGTAGCACGCTACGTTTCTGGCACCCTCATCGTCTGTCTCATCGACGCCATCGTTACAGGTATCGTCATCTTCATTTTTAGTTTTATTTTCAAATTTGACCCAGGCCTCACCCTTCCCTTTGCCCTCATTACTGGGCTCGGCAACCTCATCCCAATCTTTGGACCAACTATCTGCTGCTTCATTGTAGCGATTCTGCTCGCCTTTAGCTCCGTGCCAGCCGCCATCGCCTTTGTGATTTTCCTAGTTATATACCTCCAAATCGAATCCAACTTTATCTCTCCTAAAGTCCAAAGTAAAGGCACCAAATTACCTGCCCTCATCATCTTAATCGCTGTTACAGTAGGTGTTTACATGATAGGTATTGTCGGCGCCGTCATCGCAATCCCTATCGCAGGTGCCATTAAAATTATCCTCGAGGAATACTCCAAAACCGCCGCTCTCATGAGTACTAAATCTTCCAAGTAGCCCCCTATTATAGCCTCTTAAGCTACCGTCCAAATTGTCTTAGTTTTTGTATCTAGTAGCTTAATTTTACCTTCCGCTAAAGCCTCTATTTCACTGCGCAGCTGGTCAGCATAGGCATAATCTTTTGACAGCTTCGCCTGCTCTCTTAAAACAATTTTCGTCTTTAGATGCGGCGCAATATCCTTAAGGTCCATCAATCTTAAGCCAAAAATACGATCCAAAAACTTAATAAACTCTGTTGTTGGCGCTAATACTTTCAGCGTCTCATCCAGCACCGCCAACGCTGCCGCCGTATTTAAGTTCTCATTTAAGCACGCCATCATGCGCAATTTCACTTCATCTAAAGCCGCCTGCGGCGCCACCGCCTCTTGAAAGCGTAGCACGGCCCAGTTTTGATAATTCTTCAAACGCTCATGTGCAGACTGCAAATTTACTAAACTAAAATTTCTTTCCGCTTGATAATGCCCCATTAAAGACCACATCCTAAAATCCATGGCCGTAAAACCTTTCTCGGCTAAATCGGACAAAGTGTAGCCATTACCCAGCGACTTCGAGAGTTTGCGCCCTTCGCTGCGTAAATGATTACAGTGTAGCCAATAGTTAGCAAGCTTCTTGCCATAAGCCACCTCTGCTTCCGCAATTTCATTCGTGTGATGTATAGGAATATGATCGATGCCGCCTGTATGAATGTCAATAGGCTGCCCTAAAGTCTTATGAATAATTGTCGCACATTCTAGATGCCAACCGGGATAACCCATTTTTCCTTGAAACTCCCATTGCATCGCATGGTTCTGCACAGCTAACACCCACTTCCAAATTGCAAAATCGCTCACATTACGTTTCTCTTTATTAAAAGCTACGCGCGCCCCCGCTTTTAGGTGCGCAAGGTCAAGTTGTGCAAAATCTGCATAACTTGCAAACTTGCTCGTGTCAAAATAGATCCCATCTGTCGTTTCATAAGTCACGCCTTTGTCAATCAGCCTCTGCACCAGTGCCAGTGATTCTTTGATGCAGTCCGTTGCCTTCACAATCTGAGTCGGCTCCAGCCAGTTTAAAGCACGCATATCCGTCAGAAATGCCTGCGTATATTCCTCTGCCACCTCAAAAACCGTCTTACCATGCTTTCTCGCCCCTTTTTCCATCTTATCCTCCCCCTCATCCCCATCCGAACTTAGATGCCCCACGTCCGTAATATTCATTACTCGCTTCACCTTGTAGTGGTTCTCTTTTAAAACGCGCTCTAACAAATCCCAATACACATAAGCTAACAGATTACCAATATGCGCGCGCGAATACACCGTTGGCCCACAAGTATACATTTTTACTTCATCGCTTTGCGGTCTAAACTCTTCTATCTTTCTTGTGGCTGTATTATATATCCTCATTGCACTCCATTATACATTACTTATCCCCTTCGCTTGCATCCTTGGCTTATCTTATTTACACTTATATACATGTCTAAAAATAATTCCAGTCAAGGCTCCGCTTACATCTCCCGTATCCTACACTATTTTTGGTGCACGCTCATGCGCTACAAATGGCGCAGTTTCACCGTCTTAATTCTTATGCCCATCAATATTTTTCTTTCCACTATTATCGTACCCTACCTTACCAGCTCTATTATCGGGCACCTTAGTTCGGGTAATCTCGAGCTAAGCAACTATCTTGCTCTCATCGCCGCCATCATCTGCGTATTGATAGCGCAGCGTTTCATTATTGAAAAAATTATCGAATGGCTCGACTGGACGCTCGACGCCAAAGGCGGAAAGTATCTATCTGAGCTTATTTTCGACGCTATCGTCAATCAGTCCATGGACTTCCATCGCAATCATTTTTCTGGCTCGCTTACTTCCCAGGCTAATAAATTTTCCCGCGCCTTTATTAATTTAAAGTCCGACTTCGTCTGGGGTCTCTATCCTCTCGTAGTAGCGGTCATTATTATCTTTGTTTCTATTTTTAGACTCTCCCCTATCTTCTCCATCGTCCTCATTTCCTATCTCGCTACTTTCACCGCCGTCTCTCTCTTTATCTTTACTAAAACTCGCCATCTCGACGTCAAGCTCCCTCAAGCCGAAAACCGCCAAACTGGTCGCCTGTCCGATGTCATTGGCAATATTACCAACGTAAAATCATATACCAACGAAAACTTTGAACGCAAATTTTATCAAATTAACACCGACGCTACTAAAAATGCTACCTACACTAAAGCCAAAGTTTCTATCCTACGCCACCTCAGCCTTGACCTCATCAATACTGTCGCCATGCTGGCCTTTATGATTCTTATTATTACCAGCGCGAAAGACTTCAATCTTAGCGTTACTAATATAGTATTTATTTATTCCTTAACCATCAGTATGCTCGGTCAAGCTTGGAATATTCCCCGTATCTTTCGCCGCTTCAACCAAAGTCTTGGCGACGCTAAAGACGCTATCCAGATCTTAGATAGCAAAATTACCGTGCCAAACTTTAGCAAAAAACGCCTCAAACTCCAAGCCGCTACCATCGACTTTAATCATATTTACTTCCAGCACAAAGGCAGCGATGACGCCATTTTCCGCAATTTTAATCTTCATATTAAGGCCGGCGAACGTATTGGCCTTGTCGGTATTTCTGGCTCGGGTAAAAGCACCCTTGCCAAACTTCTCCTCCGCTTTTCTGATATCCAAAAAGGCGAAATCCTAATTGACGGACAAAATATTAAAGACGTTTCGCAGCAATCTCTGCGTCAGCACATTGCCTATGTGCCACAAGAAAGCTCTCTCTTCCATCGTAGTATTGCTGAAAATATCGCCTACGCTAAACCCTCCGCCAAAAAAGGAGAGATCATGCAGGCCGCCAAGCTCGCCAACGCTCATGACTTTATTCAAAAACTTTCCCATAAATATCGCACACAGGTTGGAGAACGGGGCGCCAAGCTTTCGGGCGGCGAACGCCAACGCATTGCCATCGCCCGCGCCATTCTTAAAAATGCCCCTATCCTCATCTTAGATGAAGCTACCTCCGCCCTCGACTCCAAATCTGAAAGCGCCATTCAAGCCGCCCTCGATAATCTCATGCAAGATCGCACTTCCATTGTCATCGCTCATCGCCTCTCTACCATCGCCAACCTTGATCGTATCGTGGTTTTAAAAGGCGGTAAAATTATTGAACAAGGTAGTCACAATGAATTGCTTAAAAAATCAGGCGAGTACGCCAAATTGTGGCAAAAACAATCTGGCGCTTTTCTCGACCTAGACTAATCTTTAATTAGACTTTCGCTCTATCAAGCTATGTTTTAATTATTGCTCGTTCCAGCGGGCTTCCGCCTTCTCGATAATCTCAATCGCCTCATCAAGACCAAAAAAGCCTTTTACCTGCGTTGAGCCAGCTTTCTTCAAATCTTTGTAGTGATTAAAGTGGTACTCTAACTGTTTTATCAGTTGCTTTGGCAAATCTTCCAAACTTTCATAGTAATTCCCGTCATCGCGATTATCTGCTGGCACCGCAATAATCTTGTCATCCACTTCGCCGTCATCTACAAACTTCATCACGCCCAAGATTTTTGCTTCCGTATACATCATCGGCGTCAAAGCTTGCTCAGTGATCATCAAAACATCTAGCTCATCACCATCCTCGTCTAAAGTCTGGGGGATAAAGCCGTAATTACAAGGTTTTGCAAAAGCCGCTGGATCAATACGGTCTAACATAAAGCAACCTAGGTCGCGCTTCCATTCTATTTTTTGATTACTACCTTTAGGGATCTCAATGACAACATTAATTTTGCCATCCTTATAATCGCCAGCTTTTAAGATTTTATTCCAATCTACCATTTTACTCCTTTACTCTTTATTTAATACTTCATATTATAACACTCCAAACCCCTTATGCTATAATATCAACATCTGTATAGCATAGCCTAAAGCATCACTTTTCGCTAGCACGGAAAATGCAGATTAAGAAGCTAAAAACTTCAATTAAGCTAATAAAAGAGGAGTCAGCATGATTAAAATTGCTATTAACGGTTTTGGACGCATCGGGCGCAACGCCTTCAAAATCGCCTTCGAACATCCCGAACTTAAAATTGTCGCCATCAACGGTACTAGCGACCCTTCTACTTATGCTCACCTCTTAAAATATGACTCCACTTACGGTAGTTACTATAAGGATATTTGCGCCAACGAAGATGCCATCACCGTAGATGATCAAAAAATTTTAGCATTTTCAGAACGTGATGCAGCTAAACTACCTTGGCAGCAGCTCGGTATTGATATTGTCCTAGAATGTACGGGCGTTTATGCCGACCCCGCCAAAGCTAAAATCCACCTTCAGCAAGGCGCTAAGAAAGTTGTCATCGCCTCGCCCGCCAAAGGCGATGGCGCCAAAACCATTGTCTTAGGCGTTAACGAGCAAAGCCTCACGGCCTCCGATCGCATCATCAGCTGCGCCAGCTGCACCACCAACTGCATTGCCCCTGTTATGAAAGTCTTGGAAGATAATATTGGCATTAAAAAAGCCCTTATGACCACTGTTCACTCTTACACTCCCAGCCAAAATCTTCTCGACGGCAATCATAAAGACCTGCGCGAAGCGCGCTCGGCTGCCGAAAATATCATTCCCACTACCACGGGCGCTAGCAAAAATGCTGCCCTCGTCATCCCTAGTCTAACTGATAAGTTTAATGGCCTGTCCATTCGCGTTCCCACCCCTGTCGTATCGCTTTCCGATATTACTGCAGTCACTAAGCGCCCTATTACAAAGGACGAGCTAAATAAGCTCTTTATTCAAGCTAGCAAAAGCCCCCGCTATCAAGGCATTCTCGCCGTCAATGATAAACCCCTCGTCTCTTACGATTTTCGTGGTAACACTCATTCCGCCATTGTTGATACCGCGCTTAGCGATGTAGTTGACGGCGATCTTATCAAAGTAGTCGCTTGGTACGATAATGAATGGGGCTACTCTAATCGCTTAGTCGAACTTGCCTTGTTGGCTGCCCAGCTCAATCAAAACTCCTCTCCTCAGCCCAAACATCACTCTAGGCACATTCCCATTAACCTCCAGCCCAAGGTTAAATCATGAAAATCTTCATTGCTTCCGACCACCGTGGCCACGCCCTAAAAAACCAAATCTGTCGCCACCTCCAAGAGTCTCACCTTGATTTTTATGACTGCGGTAACGAACATATTGATTTTGAAGACGACTATAACGACTTCGCTCGTATCGCTTGTAGCGCTTGGCGACGTGAAGCTAATCCAGACAACTTCGGCATTTTAATTTGTGGCTCCGCTCAAGGCATGTGTATGCAAGCCAATCGCTTCCCTGGTATTCGAGCAGCTCGCTGTCTATCCGTTACTGATGCCATCGAAACTAGGCAGCACAACAATGCCAACTTTATCTGTCTTTCTGCCGGAAACCCCAATGTGCAAAGTAGTTTTATTGATATCATTAACGCTTTTCTCACCACTCCTAGTTTAAATGGTGATAAATACATGCGTCGCCAACATAAACTAGACCGCCCCTTCCTCTCCACTGATGCGGAAATCATTCCTACTATTCTTACCGATCAAGCTCAAAACTTTGATCATTTTTGTACGCTTTATTCTCGCTTTAGCCCTTACCTTCATCTCGATTTTCTTGATGGCTCCATTTCCGGCACACAAAGCACCTTAGCGCTTGACTTTTTCTATAAACTTAAAGCTAAGCCTCTTACTTATGATTTGCACCTGATGTCTAATAGGCCACAGCGCTACCTTAACGAAATTATTCAATTAAACCCCCGCATCCTTATCCTCCATCTCTCCCAAGACGCCATAGTAAAACCCTCTGCGCAGGCCCAAATTCAAGATATTATTAGCCAGCTTCAGAGCAGCACCAGCATCCAAGTTTCTTACGCTATCGAGATGCAAACTGATCTTAAAGCCATAACTCCCATTATTAAAAGGCTCGATCACGCCATGCTCTTCTCTGGTAATCTCGGCCATTACGGCGGCAAAGCCGATCTCGCGCTCTTAAAACTCCTCCCTACCCTGCTCGATATCAACCCCGCTCTCACTTTTGGCTGGGATGGCGGGATCAATCAAGACAACATTCGCGCTATTCAAGGTGCAGGCGTCAGTCAGCTTAATGTCGGCTCCTACCTCAGTCAAGCTAACTCGCCACTCACCAATTACCAAAACTTAATTACAGCCCTAAAGGAGCAACATGACTAAAGTCTCTCAAAACATCCTCCAGCAAATCCAAAACTTAAGCCAAGACAATTTTAGTGACAATGATCTTGATCGTGCTACTCGCTATACTCAAGACCTCATGGCCGGCCTCGCTAAAATTCGTTCCTATCCCCAAGGCGTCACCATTTTTGGCTCCGCTTGTCTACCCACCCAAAGTAAATGGTGTAAACTGGCGGAGCAGCTCGGCGCCGAACTCGCCTACAACGGCCACACCGTTATTACGGGTGGCGGTCCATCCATCATGGAGGCCGCCAATAAGGGCGCCTATCAAGCTAACGGTCGTAGCATCGGCCTCAATATTCAACTGCCACATGAGCAGCACTTAAATCCCTACGTTACTGATTCGGTAGAATTTAACTACTTCTTTGCCCGCAAAGTTATGCTTACCTTCTCTTCTAAAGTCTTTGTCTTCTTTCCAGGGGGTTTTGGTACTTTAGATGAACTCTCCGAAATCCTCATTCTTATGCAAGAAAAAAAGATGCCCCAAATGCCCATCTTTCTTTTTGGTAAAACTTTTTGGCGTGATTTAGACAAATTTTTCAAGAGCAAAATGTTGCGCCAGTTTAAAACTCTTGAGCCTGACGCATTCTCTCTTTATAAAATCACCGATGATATCAACGAGATTGTAGACGCCGCTAATCAAATCGGCCATATACCAATCGAGGAAAATCTCTACGACCGCTTCACCCATGCCTAAATTAGCAAAATTTTAAATAAAGAAAAACCCCGCCAAGCGGGGTTCACCGTGTTTGTTACGCTTTAAGATCAATAAGATAATTCGTCTAAAAAATGGACCGGCAACAAATTACGCCCTTGCCTTAATGCGACATAAGTTATATCACCAACCATTTCTAATCCAATACTTTCTGACTTGAACTCACCTTTTTTCAAAAATACCTCGATACCATCTCTATCAAACTGTAAAACTTGGCCTTTATGTCCTAGGTAATACGTTGACTGCGAAGCTCGGTTTTGGCTCACCATTACATCTCCATCCCGCACTCTTACTAGACACCATACATACTTTTTATGATGCGAAGCTTTTCTAACTTTACCATAGGCAATTGTGACTGGATCACAGTGTTTAGGATATCTATAATCCAACTGACCAATAAATTGCTGAAAAGACTTCACGATGTCACCAATAAATAAATATAGTTCTTTTTCCTCTTCTTGGTTAATTGCAAAATCAAATATCAATCTACCCTTCCTCATGCCTATTGGTACCATCTTTACTAAATCTTCATAACCCGCGCCTTTTGGTATATAAACAGGATAAGATCCTAGATTTATCGTATGATAATCCTTACTATCTCTTATTCTTTCTTCTCTACCTAAGATACAATCGTAAGCATCTCCCTCCTTTGTTATACCAGCTTCAAGCTTTCTTCTCGATTTGTCTAACTTCATATTTGTAGCTATCATTTTTTACCCCCTATTCTTAATCAACCTACAACTTTTACGTATAGACTTCTTAAACTATAACAATACAACAGTTTTAATTTACCATCCCTCACGATAAGCTCGCGACGACGATCTTTATAAGTATAACATATTTATAGATAAAATCAATACCACTTTAGTCCCATCCCCCTAATTTTAGGTCTCCAATCCGCCCTAAACTGCCTTCACTTTATCTTCGCCGTAAATTTCCTGCAACTGCTGCATTAGCTCTTCGCTATATTCTACCCGAAAAGGCATTCGCATCGCCCGCTTTTCCTCTGCCGCTCCAAAAACTAAAATCACCTCCGATAAACCGGCACGCTTTATACAAAGATCACGCATCGCCACCAAACGCTCACTATCATTTGGATCATCCACTTGAATAAAAACTTTTTTCAATTTTAAGGGCTTAGCGTCCTCATATTCTAGCGCCGCGCCTTTCTCTCGTGTTAAACCCTGCTTAAAAGTTGCACTCGCCTGACTACTGTAACGTCTCTTATTGACAGGAGCAGCACTTTTCGGCGCCTGCATTGCAGCGCCCGTCGCCTCATAATTCTCTACTTCTTCGTCACTGATTAGCTCAATATCCTCTGCGTTAATTTTCGCTTCACCAGTTTTATTCCCTGAAGCATCCCGCGCATTAATCTTGCCCCGCACCTTTATCACCGCGTCCACTACTAGCTTGGCGCCCACTTTTTCGTAAGTCGCTGGAAATACTACCAGTTCGATCGCCTCTGTCTTATCTTCAATCTTTACAAAAGCCATTTTCGAGCCCTTCTTCGTCACGATCGTACGTACATCGGTAACAATACCGCCCAAAACTACTGCCGCCCCATCTAAGTCCGGCTTCATCTCAGCAATTGGCATTGTCTGCTCTTTTAGGTAGGTTTCATATTTATCTAAAGGATGTGCCGAAATATATAATCCCATCAGCTCGCGCTCCCACGCTAAGCGTTCCTTCTCGCTATGCTTTTTAGGTGCTGGACTAATCTCTACCTCAGGTATTGCCGCCGCTTCGCCCATTGCGCCAAACAAATCCGTCTGTCCCGATAAAGCGTCTTTTTGCAATTTAGTTCCATAAGCCTGAATTTTTTCTAAATTAAATAATAGATCTGAACGGTCAGCAAACTTATCGAATACCCCTGTTTTAATCGCCGCCTCCCAGCTCTTTTTATTAAACTTACGTGCATCCACCCTCTTTGCAAAATCACACACTGACTTAAAGGCTCCGTTACGGTCACGCTCTGGGATCACCTCTTCTTCGATTAGCGCCTTACCAATATTTTTAATCGCCGCCAAACCAAAACGAATCTGCTTATTTTTCCCTACGGTCGCAAACTCAGCATAAGATTCATTAATATCGGGGCCAAGCACCTCTATACCCATACGCTTACATTCGGCCATCTCTATTGCTAGGCGATCCGTCCACCTCATATCCGAAGTCATCAAAGCCGCCATAAAAGCATCTGGATAATGCGCCTTTAGATAGGCTGTCCAGTAAGCCACCATCGCATAACAAGCGGCGTGACTCTTATTGAAGCAGTAGTTGGCAAAGTCCAAAAGCTGGTCCCAGAACTTCTCCGCCACCGCTTTCGAAGCGCCACCAACCTTTTGTGCCCCTTCAATAAATTGTGGCTTCACCTGCTCCATCAGTTTAATTTTCTTCTTTCCTACCGCCTTGCGCAAAGTATCCGCCTGCCCGCCAGTAAAACCACACCATTCCTTAGACGCCTGCATGAACTGCTCTTGATAAATCAAGATACCGTAAGTACTTTTCAGAGAGTTCTCTAAGCCAGGGTGTAAATACTCAATCTTCTCTTCACCATGTTTACGCTTAATAAAGCTCTCTATAAACTGCATTGGCCCAGGCCTATACAGCGCATTCATAGCAATTAAATCATCAAACTCGGTCGGATGCAGCTCTTTTAAGTAGCGTTTCATACCAGCTGATTCAAACTGAAATACGCCTGTCGTTTCACCCTTTTGGAATAATTCAAAAGTCTTTTTATCCGTTAATGGTATCCTACTTAAATCAATCGTTTCACCATGAACCTTCTTAATAATTCTCAGCGCCATCTGAATCACCGAGAGGTTCGATAGGCCCAAAAAGTCCATTTTCAAAAGACCCAGCTCTTCAACTTGGCTATAAGGATACTGCGTGGCAATTGGTCCCTTTGCCGACACTTCAAGTGGTAAATATTGCACTAAATCATCTGGCGCAATCACCACGCCGCAGGCATGCACGCCGTGATTGCGAATCGTTCCCTCCAGCCGCATTGCAAAATCAATCACCTCCTTGGCAATTGGATTACTTTCGTATTCAGCCTTTAAATCAGGCTCCTGCTTAATCGCATCTTTTAATTTCACATGCTTCCCCATCACAGGGTCGGGCACCAGCTTCGCAATCCGATCCGCCTCCGCATAAGGCACCTCCAGCACTCTCGCCACGTCACGCACAGCGTTCTTGGCCATCATCTTACCAAAGGTCGCAATATTCGCTACTCTTGCCTCGCCATATTTTTCCGTGCAATATTGTATCACCTCATCGCGTCTTGTATCTTGGATATCCGTATCAATATCCGGCATCGAAATACGATCTGGGTTCAAAAAGCGCTCAAAGAGCAAACCATATTCCAATGGATTAAGCTCGGTAATGCGCAGCGCATAAGCTAGTAAAGAGCCAGCCGCCGAACCACGGCCAGGACCATACACAATCCCCTGCTTTTTTCCCCAGTTAATGAAATCCTGCACGATTAAAAAGTAGCCATTATAGCCCATTTTATCTACAATGCTTAGCTCATAATCAATCCGTTCTAAAACTTCTTTCGGCAGCAGTTTGCGAATTTCTGCGGTCGTTTTTGTTTGCAATTCTTCTGGATCAAATAACTGATAACGCGCCGCTAAGCCCTGAAAAACCATTTTATCCAAGAAGGATTTTTCACTTTCACCTTCTGGTAAAGGAAACTTCGGGATCAAAATCCGCCCTAAATCTAGCTCAGCATTGCAGCGCTCAGCAATGCGTTTTGTATTACGCACCGCCTCCGGGCAAGTTTTAGACCAACGCTGAATAATATCTTCAGGTGGGATTACGTGCAGCTGAAACTCTTTAAGGCTCATACGTTTTTCGTCAGACACGTTTGCACCCGTTCCTACGCAAAGTAATACCTCATGCGCATCCTGATCATCGTGCCTTAAATAATGCGCATCACAAGTAACCACAAGTGGTAATTTCTTCTCTTCTGATAGCTGCATTAAGGCCTGATTAATTTTATTCTGCTCATCCCAATGCGTTGGCGAATCGGGATGTCCATGATCTTGCATCTCCAGATAAAAACGCCCATCATAAACCTTGGCATACCAATCAATCAGTTTTCGCGCTCGCTCCATATCGTCACTACGAATCGCCATCGAGATTTCGCTACCCGCACAGCCAGACAGACAAATAATACCCTCGTTATACTGCTCCATAATTTCATGGTCAATGCGCGGCTTATAGTAACGACCATTTTCTTCCGCCTCTGTAATTAGGCGACAAAGGTTTTCAAAACCTTTCATATTCATGGCAAGTAACGTGATATGGAAACGCAGCTTATCATAGGCGGGATCCCTATCTTTGCGGCCGCGTGCCGCTACGTAGGCTTCCACTCCTAAAATCGGCTTAATCCCTTGTGCGATAGCGGTTTTATATAAATCGACCAGACCAGACATAGTACCATGATCCGTCACGGCCACCGCTTCCATGCCACTAGACTTTACAAAATTAATTAACTCATCAACCTTCGTAAGGCCATCTAGTAAAGAGTAATGTGTATGATTGTGCAGATGTACAAAATCTGATACCTTCAAGGCTTCCGTCTCTTTACTGATTGGACTCATTTTTATTTCCTGCATACGCCGAAGCTCCTCCAAAATACCTAATAAACTCTCTCTATTTTAACATGGCTTCAGGCTTTTTACCCTGCAATCACCTCTTTTTTGGCTTAAAAAATGCTGGGGGTTTCCCAGCATTTAATTTATACCGCATTGATAATTTGTTTAGAGATTAGTTTAGCTAGGTTTAAATCAGCCCCAACAGCCTCTCGCACTGCCTCGTTCATATTGTATTCCGTAGATAAAACTTCAATTATTTTATTACAATTATTACACTTCTGCAGCATCTGTCTACGCCTCTCCATATAAACCTGCTTCATCCAGAACTCATCGTTCATAGCAAAATCCTCAAAGATTGGCCGCATAAATAATAAGTTTTTCTTCAACTCTTGCCATCCGACCGCCTCAGCTGGCATAAATTTAAATTTTCTATCCCTTCTACCTTTCTCGTAAAGCTCGGGCAGATTATCTTGAATCCAGGCCTCATGTACAGCCGTTAGCACATCTACGGCAAGCTGCGCCCTCGCTGACAATGGTAAACGTATAATGTTCCGAAAATCATATTTAGATATTACATCTCCATATAAAATATGCTTAATATACTGTTCGCTATCCAACTTAAAGTCGTATTTTTTCAAAGACAACTTTAGCCCTTCCACGCCAGCACGTATCGCACTTTCTGCACCTATATAAGCTTCTATTTCCCTAAAATCACCCCTCTCTAAAATCGACTTAATCGTGTCCATATCCATCATTTTGTAATATTCTAAAAAACAATCTCTAGCTATCTTTATGTATTTTGTCTCTTCATTATTAATTAACATATCTATACCCCCGTTTGGTCTCAAATTTCAGTTATAACGAATCATAAAAACACTAAACTCTAAATTCACCACCTCAATGCTAGGTTTTTAAATTACTAAGCCACGGCTTCTCATTGAAAATATTGTAAAAGAAAGCCTCAAAATAAGCAATTTTCTAACCTTAAATTAAGCGTCAATATTCTTCAACCAGTATATTCGCTCCACATTACCATAGCGTCCAGCTATGCCGCTATCTGCTGATTTTATAATCTTAAATTTTGACCTTTTTAGCCATTGTTCAAATTCAAAAATAATCTCTCGCCGCATTCTTTTATTTTTCACGATTCCCTTCTCCAGCTGCCAAGGCGCTGCCTCAAACTGAGGTTTTAGTAGCACGACATAATCACTCGGCTGAAATTCTTTTTTTGCGTAATTCAAGATTTTGCGTAAACTCACAAAGCTCACATCCGCCAAAACTATATCAATTTGACGCTGATCCTGGTATTTAAAAATATCCTGTTTTTCATGTAGCTCCACCCTTAAATCTCTCGCCAGCTCTCTGCGCATCTGCCTTGTACCCTTTTCAACCGCAATCACCTTTTTAGCACCCATTTTTAAAGCAAGCTGCGTAAAACCCCCCGTAGAAGCTCCAATATCTAACACCAATTTGTTTTTAAAGTCCACTTTCAGACTCCGCAGCGCTCCGCTTAGCTTGGCGGCTGCCCGACTAAAATTCATCCCTTCAATCATTTCGCTAAAATCCTTACGCTCTTATCACCCTTACGAAAAACTACTCGCCCTGCTTCAAACTTTTTTGCCTCACCTTCACCTTGTATCCAGATAGTTCTCTTCTCGCCAAAATCTATATTGACCTTTTCTACCTTTTCCGCCCCTAGACGCCCTCGCATAGCTTTTAACATAAAACTCGTAATACTAGCCAGGTTCCCTAATCGCGCTACTTTCAAATCAAACTGCTTTTTATCGCAGAGATTATTACGGTTTTTCATTACTCCCCCCATCTTGCTCCCATTCAAAATGAAAATATCACTCGCGCCCTGCCAGCTTTTTTCATTCACCTTCAGCATCTGCCCAAGAAACTCCCGTTTCCTATGCTGACGCCACCACTTAAACAGCGCCGTAAACGACCACATTCTCCGCCTTAAGCCCTGCTTTAAGTGACGCCTCAGCTGCTTTTTTTCAAAGATCGTGCAGGCTTCCGCCATCATGCCAAGACTAAAATAGGCCAAAGCATAATGCCAAAGCTCACCATCCACTTCGCAGCGCAAAGGATAGGCCCTGCAAAAACGCTTCGCCTCAAAAGCCGCCAGCACCGCCCCCAAATCTTTACTCACCGTTGCGCTGGCATTGTCATTAAAATTACCATAAGGCAAAAATGCTAGACATACATCCTTGGCCTGCGCCTGCATTACAGCATTTACTACCATATGCACAGTGCCATCACCCCCTGCCACCACCACTAAATCCCCATCTTTCAGGACGCTATTTAGTCTTCGCGCATTTTCCTCAACTGGCGCCTTTTTTAAAACAAATTTACCAAGCTCAAAACCCTGCAATTTTCTAGCCGGCGCTAAAACTTCTTGCTCTACCTTCCAAAAATTAGAACTATAGGGATTATAAACTAATATCAGTCTCTGCATTCGCCTTCTTTCTTATTCTCACTTTCATTCTTAAGCCACCCCTTAAATCTCAGACATTACTAACGCTTATTAGTCTCATTGTAGCATGCCCAAACCCTAGCGCGCCACGCAGCGTACAGAATTGCCTTCGGCCTTATCGTGCCAATGCGCCGGGCTGACGCTGCTGCTGCCGAAGACCAAGTGGAAGGCGTAGTAGCTAGAGTAGACAGTAGAAGACCAGTAATTGCCGGAGCCGCCCGTATTGTAGATCTGCCCGCCGGTGTAAAAGTAGTAGCCGGCAAAACTAAAGTCTAGGGGGCGGCTTCGCACTTTAATAGAGCTGGCTTCGCCACTGTCGGTTAGTCCATAGCTAGTAAAGAGGAGGTTTTTATAACTATTTGTGCCGTCATTTGGTGGCAATCTCCAGCCTCTGGGACAGATGGAGGAAGTGGTGTTAGCTTCGCCATTATCCATGCTGTAAGTGCCAGTGCCAGCGGTAGCGGTGTACCAAGTGTAGAGATTGCCATAGAGGGGGTTGGTTTTAAGGTTATATATAGCCTTGAGGGAGATACTACCATTATTCAGGCGGGTTTTACGCCAACCTTTGAGGGTGAAGCTAGTATTGGTTTTAGTGCTAGAGCTGTAGACTGGGTCAGGGCGATCATAGATAAATTTTTTATCGTCTTCTGCTTGCCACTCTCAGCAGTTACCATCGGCTAGTTTACGTACTGTATAGTATTTATTATCTCTTGTATCTTTTAATCTAGCTTCTGGGACTAGATTAGTATTAGTAGAGTGATCTACTGTAGTGTTTACTGCGTATTTAGTAGGAGTAGTTTCATTAGCGCAGATAGTAGAGTTCATTTCTTGCATAGTTCTAATACTAGCGAAGGTGGTGTTTTTACCCCATGCATACATATCGTATTTAGGGTCACTTTGTTTGGCTACGGCGTATGGTTCGGCATCAATATAGTATTGGTAAGTTAAGTCTAGATCACTTATAAGAGTTATCTTCTTAGTTTTTTTATCATTATCTTTCTTAAAGTAGCCAAAATTAGGATCAAGGTAGATAGTAGTACCTTTGTTTAAGGTTAGGATCTGCTCATTAGAGTTCTCATCCTTGTACTTTAGGGTCACCGTATCTGCTAGGACTAATCTAGACAGGCCAAAGGTCAGGCCTACTACTAGAAGTAATAGAATTGGGAGAGCTTTATGTTCTTTAAGGAAACTTTTAATACCCCCGCCCCAGCACTTCAGCGTCTTTATTGCTTTATTAGACATAAAACTATATTACTCTCCCAATTTATTCTTTAGCTATATTGTAGCATAAGCTTAATGGCTTAAAAGCTTAAACGACAGCAATTCTAGTTTTCTAGGCTATAAGCTTGGCCAAGCGGCCTTGAGCTTAAAAGCCTCTCTTACTTGTGTTAAAATAAATCACAAGGAGAGGTGGCCGAGTGGTTGAAGGCGCACGCTTGGAAAGCGTGTATGCGGGAAACCGTATCTGGGGTTCGAATCCCCATCTCTCCGCCATGAACATTAAATTATTTAACGGAGATCATCATTGTCCAAAGAGTTTACCGAAACAGTCATTACGCTAAGTAACGTTTCTAAACGTTATGGTTTTGGCGACTCCGAATATTATGCTCTTAAAAATTTCAGTCTCACCGTCAAGCGCGGCGAGTTTATTATGATCATGGGGCCATCAGGCTGTGGTAAAACTACTCTACTCAATATTATCGGGCTGCTCGACCAAGCCAGCAGCGGTGAATATATCCTTTCGGGCAAATCGCTCAGCAAAATTTCCGCCCGCAAAAAAGCCCGTTTTCGCGCCCGTCAAATTGGTTTTATTTTTCAGGGTTTTAACCTAATTCCTAATCTCCCCGTCATTGAAAACGTCGCTCTGCCTCTTATCTATTCTGGCTTTCATAAAAATCGTCGCCTCAAAATGGCCGATAATATTCTTGAACATTTTCATCTTAAATCGCGCGAATACTACCTACCTCATCAGCTTTCAGGTGGACAACAACAGCGCGTAGCAATTGCTCGTAGTCTCGTGGCTTCCCCATCTATCATCTTGGCTGATGAACCTACTGGCAATCTCGACTCCCACTCTGCCAAAGTTGTTATGAAAGAGCTGCAAAACATTCATTCTCTCGGCAACACCATTATTATGGTCACCCATAATCCCGCCCTCACCGTCTATGCTACCCGCGTCATCAATATGTTAGATGGTGAAATTGATACGGATATTAAGACTGGTTACAACGGCCGCGTCTCCGTTCGCTTCGACCATGATCATATCGAAAATCCCACGCTAGTCACAAAAGACTCCTTTACTATTAAGGAGTCTGAAGCTCAGCCGCCATCTCCCTTCAAAACCCCTAAATCCCAACCCCGAAAAGCTAAAAACACTTCCAAAGGAGCCGCCTAAATGTCGCTTTTACTGCGTAATCATATCAATCTAGCCGTCACCAGCCTCCGCCGCAACCGCGCGCGCACCTTCCTTACCGCTCTTGGCATCGCTATCGGTGTCACTGCTATTGTTCTAATCTTATCTTTTACAGGTAATATCCAAAGGGTTGTCGATAGTAGACTCGGACAGCAAAGCTCTAGCCTCATCGTCATTCGCCCTTCCGAGCCCAGCTCCATTAAAGATGCAGGCCATCTCCTTGAAAACCTCACCACTGATAGTAAATACTCTAAATCAACGCTCACCCTCAAAGACGTCGACGTCATCAAAAACGTCCAAGACGTCACTAAAGTAGCGCCCCTCTCTTCTACTAAGACTAGCCTTGAAGTTTTTGGCAAAGCCTCCCCCTTGATTAACGTCACTGCCACATCTAAAGATCTTAAAGATATTGTTAATCTCCCCGTCAAAACTGGGCAATTTTTCGATAACAAACATGAGGCCAACTCAGCCGTCATCGGCCATGCCGCCGCCATTAATCTCTTCGGCACGGACAATGCCGTCGCTAAAACTTTCGTCTATAATGGCAAACGCTTCATTGTGGTTGGCGTCTTAGAAGAGCGTGATGACTATATCAACTTTAATAATATCAACTTCAACACATCCGTCTTACTCAATATCGACTACACTAAAAGCTTCGATTCGCCCCAAATTCGTCAAATTAACGTCAAAGTCGCCAATAGTAACGCCGTTGCATCTGCACGCCAAAATATCGAAAACAAGCTTAGTGAAATCCATAAAGGCAATCAAACTTTCAGTATTCTTGCTGGCAAAGACATTAATAGTTCCGTTGGATCATTCTTCTCCCTTATATCCGCTTTGTTGGCGGCCGTCGCAACTATCTCCCTCGTCGTAGGCGGAGTTGGCGTCATGAATATTATGCTCGTTTCCGTCTCTGAGCGCACCCGTGAAATTGGCATCCGCAAAGCCGTCGGTGCCACCTCTTTCAATATTCTCCTTCAGTTCCTCTTTGAATCTCTAATTCTCTGCCTCTTCGGTGGCATCATCGGCTTTATCTCGGCCTACCTCATCCTCTATATCATCTCCCTCTTCTCCAATTTTATCCCTTACTTATCTCTTGAAATCGGCCTCATCACCCTCGCTACCACCCTCTGCCTCGGCCTCGTCTTCGGCATCTACCCCGCTATTAAGGCCGCGGGTAAAGACCCCATTTCCTCTATTAAATATTATCGCTAAGCGTAAGGTATCATAAGCCTAACAAAAATACCCCTAGGAAAGGGGTATTTTATAATGCAGCTTTCTAATCCTAAACAATGCCGTTACGTATCTGCGCTACGATGCGATCAATATTATTAATCATCGCGCTATTACTTAGCATGCCATCCTCTTCTTCTAGATCGTCACTCCAGTTTTCATGTTCTCTCTTATAATGATTAATGTAATCTTTCGCAAACTCTGCTCGCGCCGCAATCTGTCGCATACTTAAATCCTGTATATAATTACCCTCATCGTCGCGCTCAAAACTGCGATTCAAGCTCCCGTAAACTCGCTTCAAGTTATTAGCGTCATAAAAGCTTTTGTCGTCTTGTTTCTCGCCGCGAATCGGAAAACCTGTTTTCGTGTCTACCCCACCTTCATAAGGATTCACTCCCTTCACATCTTCTAAGTTTTTCTTAAAATCTTCTACGACTTTTTTTCTAGCTACTTCAAGCTTCGCATATTTTTCCTGCCTTTTCGCTATCGCCTCTTTCTGCTTTTCTTCTCGGTGTTTTTCGCTGCGCGCGCCCATCTTTCTGCGCCATTTTCTAAACCAATTAGTAATCTTATAAGTCCACGTGCCTTCTCCTTGTGCTTCAGCAGACTTTTGCCCCAGCTCCGCCTTCGCCTTATCAGCTATCAAGCGCGCCCGCTCCGTCACGCTGGGCTCCGCTTCTTGCTGCCCCTTATCTTTATCTAATATTTCCCTTACCTCAATAATTTTCTTCTTCGCTCTTGCTTCTTCATCGGGTGATAATTCCTCAGCATCTACAAACTCATAGCTCGCCTTTACAGCACCTGACGTCACCTCTCCTGTCTTATTGTTTGTGCTCTTTACTTTATCTATACTTTCTTTACTATCATCGCCCCCTTCACCCATTTTCCTACGCGTCACTTCGGCGAAAATAGCATTTGCCTTATCTGAGGTGTCACCATAAGCCAAAACCTCGGCATATTTATCTTGTAATTCTTCGTCAAACATTTCTGCTAGAGGGTTTTCATCGCTACTTATTGTTACTTTTTCTAGCTTATCACTGGTATTTTCGTTCATTTTTCTACGCGTCACTTCGGCGAAAATAGCATTTGCCTCATCTGATGTATCACCATAAGCTAAAGCCTCGGTGTATTTATCTTGCAACTCTTCGTCAGACATTCCCGCCAGAGGGCTCTCAGCTTTTTTCGAGTCTTGCGTCGACTCACTTTCGGTAGCAGGATTATTCGCAGCACGCTCTGCATGCCTTGCTTGCATTTCCGCAAAAATTGCCTCTTCTTCCTCAGGCGCAATATCACTTGCCATTCTTTTGCCAAGTTCTTCATCGGAATAATTAATCATTGGACGCTCTTTATTAACCTTTTTAGAGCTCTCATTTTCCGTCTGTTTTTCGGTAGATTCTTTTATTTCCTGTCTTTCATGACTATTGCTCTCGCGATCTACTGGTATCTGGAACATCTCACTAGTAAGACCAAAACTATCGTCTTTAGGCTGCGCCTCTTTTTCTACAAACTGAGAAAATTGGCGCCCATTCTCCGAAAAACGATCTAACACCCCCTTCATGGCATAGCTCATCTGCCCCGTCTCTGGATTCAAAATATATGGATGTTCATCCATCACTTCCTTAAAATCCTTTTCACCATAAGCTAGATCCTCCATCACGGGCAGCACCATATCTGCTATTACGTCCGCTCTCCCCTCTTTTGCCGTTACCTTATCTACGAATTTTTCCCAAGCCTCCTGCTTTTGCTCATCGGCGATCAAATCTTTACCTTGATCTATCACAAATTCAGTTGTTTTTTTCGCTACGCGCTTATTCGGATTCTCGCCATAAAAACCATCAAATAACTCACGGCGCTTCTTGGCGTTTTGCAGTTGAGGGTTCTGCTCAACGCTACGCTGAGCGTTTTCTACTGTCTTCTTGGTAATTTTCTCGCTCATTTATTTATCTCCTATCAATTTTTGACGAAAATCTTCTGCGACTTTACTAAAAATCGTCTGCATATCAATTCCGTGCGTGAGGTAAAAACGATCGGCATCATCATAAGTAAATTGTTCATCTTCTATCAGTTTCGCAAATTCTTCTCTTAAATCTAAAGGCAAAGCTTCCGCCAAAGCTAAACTATATTGATCGCAAAGCAGATCTTTCAGCTCTTCCTTCCGCTCCTCGCTCATATTACTAATCCCCTCATCCTCAATCAGCCGATCGATATACTGATTTACTTGATGCATATTCCCTCACTTTATTAATTAGTTTATTACTAATAATTATACCACAAGCATCTTCTCTATGTTACTGACTTTCAAGGTATTTTTTATTCTTATCATAAGTTCAAAACCTTGGCATCCCCCCTGAATAATCTGTTATATAATAAAGCTATGAATATCCTCGCTATTGAATCGTCTTGTGATGAAACCGCCGCTGCCATTGTTCGAGATGGGCAGCACATTCTCAGCAATATCGTTAATTCCCAAATCAGCCTACATCAGCTTTATGGCGGGGTCGTCCCAGAAGTTGCAGCACGTTCTCATATTGAAGCTATTCTCCCTGTTATCGATCAAGCTTTCATCGAGGCTAATCTAGCCTGGCAAGATATCGATGCTATCGCCGTCACTCATACCCCAGGGCTCTTAGGTTCCCTACTTGTCGGCACTCTTACAGCAAGAACTCTCGCCGTCCTCAGGCAAAAGCCCCTCTTCGCGATCCACCACCTTAAATCCCATATTTATGCCAACTGGCTCGATTTATCTACCAGCCATCCTCAACCCCGCTTTCCTCTACTTGCGCTCGTCATTTCTGGGGGGCACACCCAAATTATTTATATGCAACATCATAACGATTTTCACATCATCGGCAGCACTAGGGACGATGCAGTTGGAGAGGTCTTTGATAAGGTCGCCAAAATGCTAGGCCTCAGCTACCCAGGCGGCCCCTCCATCGCCAAAGCCGCCCAGCAAGGCGATGCTCAGCGTTTCAAACTACCAATTCCACAAGTTGATCAGCTCGACTTCTCCTTCTCTGGCCTCAAAACGGCAGTTTTACGCGCCATTCAAAAAGAATTAAAACTAGATATTTCTACCCCTAGCTACGTCCTTAAAGACCAGCTTAGCCAGCAGCAAGTCAACGATTTTGCCGCCTCTTTCCAAAATACAGCCACCGACATTCTCGTACGCAAACTCCTCAAAGCCTATCATGATTACCAAGACGCTCCCGATAAAGGTAGCCGTCCTAATTCCCTTCTTATTGCGGGTGGCGTATCTGCTAACGCCGAACTACGCCGCAAAATCCATGCCAACTTTGACCAAAAACTCGACATCTTCATCCCAAAACCTCAGTTCTCCACCGATAATGCCGCCATGGTAGCCGCTGCAGCTTATTATTCCATTAAAGCTGGCCAAGCGCCCAGCGACCCTTATACCTTCAACATTGCTCCGCGTAGCATTATCTATTAAGACACCACCCCAACACCTCGCCAAGCTTTAGCGTTTTAATAGATTATAGAGCTGGCGATACAACTTGTCTTTTAATACTTGCGCATGATAAGCTAAGGGCCTAATCACATATTTAAATCCACCCACATATTCCTCAACCTCCACGCCAAAACCACTTTTAAACTCTAGTAGCTTGTTCTTTTTCGTAAAATCCCCCTCCAAACCGTAAAAATTAATCCGCTTCTGCCCTCGCCTTAAGCATTCGGCTAGCTGCCAATCCTGCATCACGGTCATACCATTAAGGCGACGATTTTTTTGTATCGTGCCAGACACAAAAGTCACCGTCTCATTCGGATGGTAAAACACCACCCTAGATGAGACTAGTTCCTTATTTTCTTTCTTTCTCACCACCATAAACTGCACCTCGTCGCCAAAAACATCCCAAATCTGCTCAAAATATTTTAATTTACGGCTATTAATCCCATTCTTACGATCACTTTCCTCAATTGCCTTAATCCATTCTTTCAGTTCGCTTTTGTCTTCTAATACGTGCAACTCTAGCAGCTTGCCCACTTTTCTCAGTTTATTGCGCACATTCTTTTTATAACTCTTGCGCACATCCTCAATCGTTTGAAAGTCCTTCAGATCTTTCACGCACATCCAACGATTCGCTCTCATCACCACCTTTGTAGTCATACCTTCATGCTTAAAGCCAAGCCTCTTAAACATTTCAAAAAGTTTTTTCTGATCATCTTGCTTCAGCTTCACACCGTGCACATCTCTCACCGACAATAAAACAGGTGGAAAAATTTCAAAACAGTTAAAGTTTTTATTTTTGACAAAATCCAGTGCCTTTGTAACAAAAAACTCTAATAGTTCTTGATTTTCATAATCCAAAATCGGCCCTAGTGGCAACCATGCTTCTCCCTTCCTACCTAGCACCAAGGCCGCCGCTATCACCTTATTTTGTTTTTTTACGCCTAGTAAAAAGCAATCATAACCCATCAACTTCCTCAGTCTTGCCCGCTTCACTCCCTGAAAAAAGTTACCCACTCGCTGTTTTTTCTCAAATTTATCAAATTCCGCCTCTGAGAGTTCTAAAAAATCCATATTTTCATCTTAGCACAAGCCTAGATAAAAGACTTTATGTTAAACTATAAGCATCATGACTTACGCTGAGTCTAGCCGCAGAATTAAAGCTCTTCTAGCAGAGTATTCCGACACCAACCCTGATGATTGGTATCTTTGTCTCAAGGCTCGCTTTGCGATGTCGCTCACTCTTAAGGCCCTTAAATCTAACATTAGTAGTCGCAAAAAACACGTCATCACCACGCCCTTCACCTGCATCACCGCCGTTAATCCCATTATCGCTAATCAATTTATCCCCATCTATGCTCCTCTCGACGCCCAAAAACTCAATTTCAAATCGCCTGAAAAACTCATCGACAGCAAAACTGCCGCCGTCATCCTACAAAACACTTTTGGCATGGTGCCACCTGCCCCTTTTTACATTTCTCGCACCAAAACTGCCCCTCTCATCATCGAAGACGCCGCCCACTCCCCTGCCCAAATGATTCGCAGTGAAACCACCTCTGTTTTTGCTGATATCTCCATTCATTCTTTTGGCGTAGAAAAAATCCTCCCCACCAAATTTGGCGCCGCCATCTATGTTAATCCCGAGCTCAAAAACACTCGTCCGGATTTTTATAAAAATCTTACCAATTCCCTCAAGCGGCTCCATCAACCGGGGCCCATTCTTTCCCTTAAAATTATCACTTACCGCTATATGAACGCCCTTATTAACCGTTTCGCCCCAAAGCGACGCCCCGCCATCCGCAGCTGCCTCTCAAAGCTTCGCCTGCTTGAGGCCGCCATCAAGCCCTACGAGCTTACCGGCCATCAAGATTCTCCCTTCACAACCTCTAATTTCGCCAATAAAGAAATCTTAAAGGCTTTAAGCGGACTCACCAAAAACCTTCATCAACGCACCCAAAATACCAGTTACCTTTCGGCCGGTCTTAAAGACTGTAAAAAAATCGAGCTTATCGAGCATAATTCCAACGCTCCACTCCTTGTTTTACTCATCTTGGCGAAAAATAAAAAACAAGCCGACAAACTTTATGATTACCTCACCCTAAACGGTTTCTATATCAGGCGCTGGTATCAGCAGCCGCTTTACCCAGGCCCAGCCGGCCCAAATATCGCTAAAAACGTCTATCATTACGATCCTAGTAATCATCCCGTCATGGAAGAAATCAAAAATCGCATCCTCTGTTTACCCACCGATTTAAGCTCAAAGCGCACCGAAAAGCTCATCGAACTCATCAATGCTTTTTAACCTTTAAACTCTACGCCTAAGCTAAACTTTATTTTCGCGCCAGCGAAAATTTTTCATTTTTTTGCGCTCTTTTCCGCCGCCAGTTTTATTTTCTGCTGCTCTTGATCAAACTTTTTCAAATTAAACAGAGCATTTTTATCTTCATCAATAATACTCTGGGCCTTTTTCAATAATTTTTTTAGAGCCAAGGCGCTATTAGCCGAGCCCACATGCTTCGTTGCTACGACTCTGCCATGCTCCTTATGGCAAACCTGCACGCCCGTTGCTCCACTTGCCGTCTTAAACTGCCGAATAAACGCCATACCTACATCATAGCACCACTTTTATGCCGCCATAATCCCCCATTTATCCAGCCCGTATTTTCACCCTTACTATTCCCTACCCCTCTCTTCTTCAGGACTTTTACACAATTTTTTTAAAATCTATCTCATCCTTAGCTGTTATTTAGCAACCATTTGCTTTAGCATCCCGCTTATACTATAATGACAGCAACAAACGAGCTGGGTGAGTTATGATCTCGTTTGGGTAAATAAAAACAGAACACAAACCGAACTATAATCTATCTTTTTATACTTAGACACTTGTGTTGTCAAGTTTCTTGTGAAAAAGCACAAGCTCTATTTGAGTTTTTTGTATCTAAAAATCTAAATAGAGTCTTTTTTTTACTTCATCTAACCAGTCACCGCAACACTTTAGCCCTTGTTAAGAAGCTATGCTAAACTATAATTATGAAATTTCCCAAAGCTTATGAACCTAATCAATATGAACCACATATCTACGCCTTGTGGGAAAAGTCTCGCAGCTTTTCACGCTCCAAGCATAAAGGGAAACAGCCCTTTACTATTGTTATGCCACCTCCGAATGCTAACGGCAATTTGCACATCGGACACGGCCTTACCATCGCTCTAGAAGATATCCTCACGCGCTTTTACCGCATGCAGGGGCAAGACGCCTGGTATATCCCAGGGGCAGATCACGCTGGTTTTGAAACTTGGGTCGTCTACGAACGTCAGCTCGAAGCCGCAGGGAAGAGCCGTTTTGATTTTTCACGCGACGCAATCTATCAGCAAGTTTACGACTTCGTACAAAAACAGCGCGGCAACATGGAGCTACAAATTCGTGCTTTGGGTGCTTCTTGCGATTGGGATAGTCTCACTTTTACTCTAGACGATAAAGTCGTTCAGTCTGTCTACCAAAGCTTCCATAAAATGTGGCAAGATGGCCTCATTTACAGAGGTAAAAAGCTTGTCAACTACTGCACCAAACATCAAACTGCTTTCGCTGACATTGAAGTAGAGCATCAGGAAGAACAGGGTACACTTTGGTCTATTGCCTATCCGCTTTCGCGCCCAAGCGCCAAGATTAAAGAAATTGTCATCTCTACCACACGCCCCGAAACTATGCTTGGCGATACAGCTGTCGCCGTCAACCCCGACGATCCAAGATATCAATCTCTCATTGGTCAAACCGTTAATCTACCCCTGACCAACCGCCAAATCCCCATCATTGCCGACCCCCACGCCGATGCCAATTTTGGCACAGGTGCCGTTAAAATTACCCCTGCTCATGACCCTAACGATTACGAAGTTGGCCTGCGTCATCACCTCGAGCAAATTTCTGTCATTGGCTTTGACGATAAGATGACAAGCGCCGCTGGTCTCAATTATGCCGGCCTCTCTTCTCAGCAGGCCCGCCAAAAAATTCTCCAAGACTTAGAGCATCTTGGTCTCAGAAGGGGAGAGCAAAAAATTACACATAGTGTTGGACACTGCTACAAATGCGGCAATATCATTCAGCCCCTCCTCAAAGAGCAGTGGTTTATTGATGTTAAGCCCCTCGCTAAGCGCGCTATCAAGGCCCTTGAGCAAGGACAAATTCAATTCTATCCCGAAAACAAGCGCAATGTTCTCATCAATTATCTCAAGCAATTAAAAGATTGGAATATCTCCCGCCAAATTCCATGGGGTATCCCCATTCCTGCCTTTCAAAATGTCGCCGATCCCTATGATTGGATTTTTGACACGCGCGTCAATATGCCCAGTATTGAAAAAGACGGCAAAACTTACCGACGCGACGAAGACACTCTAGACACTTGGTTTAGTTCTGGGCAGTGGCCCATCATCCTCACCTCAGATAATCCAGAACACTACCCGAACACCGTCATGGAAACAGGGGTCGACCTCTTATTCCCATGGATCAGCCGCATGATTATGCTGGGGCTCTATATTAAAGGTGATGTTCCTTTCAAAACCGTCTACCTACATGGCATGGTGCTAGACGAGAACAGTCAAAAAATGAGTAAATCCAAGGGTAACGTTGTTAATCCCACCGAAACCATCTCTAAATATGGTTCTGATGCCTTGCGCCTAGGACTTGTATCTTCACGCTCCGCCGGCGTCAATCAGGCCTTCAGCCTCAGCAAAGTACAGGCTTCGCGCAATCTCTGCAATAAACTTTGGAACATTTCACGCTTCATTCAATCCGCCGTCGATCAACAAGATTTAGTCCACAAAGCTCCCACCGCTCCTATGGGAGAAGATTGGATTAAAAGGGAACTATGGCAAGCTTCTCTTGAAATAGACCAGCTCATTCAAAACTATCGCTTCGCCGAAGCCGCCGATTACCTCTATAATCTCATCTGGAATAAATACGCCGACTGGTTTATTGAAGTCGAAAAGCTCTGGAAGAATATCCCGCTTTTGCAAACTAGCCTCGAATATATTCTCAAACTCTTACACCCCTTCGCCCCCTTTGTCACCGAAACAATTTGGCAAAATCTCAGCTGGACTGAAGGCATTCTGGCTACTCAAAGATGGCCCAAAGAGCTCAAATACGACCCTCAGAAGGCCGACGATTTCGCAGAGCTAATAAATATCATAAGCAGTATCAGAAGCCGTCTAGCGGCCCTTAAAACGTCAAATACGCCCACTATTCTCTTCAATAACGATGCGCTTATTGACCAAAATCAAGTTTTAGTTCAATTTCTCACCAAGGCACCTGCCGTGCTCGCCTCTACGGCGCCAACTGGCCTACGCCTAGCCTTACCGGGGCATAACGTCTATCTCGACTTTGACAAAAAAACCCTCCAAAATTGTAAAGCACGCCTCGAACAAGATATCCTCGCTCTAGGTAAAGAAATCGAAACTTTAAGCCGTCGCCTCAATAATCCTAATTATCGCAATAAAGCTCCCGCCAATCTGGTCGCAGAAAGTGAACTTCACCTTGAGCAAAAGTCCACCGAACTCCAAAAACTCAAAACTGAATTTAACGGCCTACCTTAAACCCAAAAATCAATCTATCTTTAATCTAGTTTATTTTTAATTGCTCTTGTATCTGCTTCATTTCCGCATCACTCAAGCTCAAAGTCTTAGCATCACTCCAAGTCTCAGACAAGGGTATTACATGTACATGTGCATGTGGCACATCTGTTCCAATTACTTTTAAAATAATTCTTTTACCAAGGCGTCGCTCCATCTCTTGCGCAATCTTCTTCACGCTTTGCCACAAAGCTAGATAATCTTCATTTTCTAATTCGTATATCTTATCAACTTGTGTTTTTGGCACTACCAAAACATGCCCTCGCACCTCTGGGTGGATATCCAAAAAAGCTAGCGTTTTCTCATCTTCATAAATTTTATAGCTCGGGATTTCGTTTTTAATAATTTGTGTAAAAATACTTTCCATTTTTCTCCCTTTCTTTTTCAAAACTCTATCACCCCCATTAATCTAAGCTGGCGGAAGCGAGAGGATTCGAACCTCCGAGACGCTTGCGCGCCTACACGATTTCGAGTCGTGCGCCTTCAACCACTCGGCCACGCTTCCATTTTTATCTTAACATAGGCCCAGCCTAAAAAAGCACATCTCGCTCTTTTTAAGAAGTCAAGATGTGCTTTAATTTTCAAATATGGTATGCCCGACAGGATTCGAACCTACGACCTTTGGCTCCGCAAGCCAACGCTCTATCCAGCTGAGCTACGGGCACATATGTGGACAAATACTCAATTCGTCCACCTTTTTGAAAATAAAGGAACTTTGGCGCGGCTTACCCACGTAACACTGTGAATTATAGCACAGCTCTTGCATCAGTGCTATACTTATTGTATGGAAGCACAAAACTGCTCCTCTGCGAGCCCCACCCCTAAGCAAATAGTAGAAAAACCTCAACCCAAATTTCTATCAAAGCTCAAACGCGCCCTACGTCGCCTTGAAATTGCCCTACTTTCCATTTATTACGGCAACCCTTCCAAAGACCTCAAGCTCATCGTTGTGGCTGGTGAGCAACACACTGCTAATACCGCCCACTTTATCCATGAAATTCTCAAGCTTGCCGATCAGAAAGCCGGCCTAATTTTAGACCTTAAAACCCCCGCCAGCTACTACCGTAAGTTATCTAAAATTTGGCGTGAAGGCGCTAATCACGTTGTTATCTCCACCTCCGCTCTCGGCATCGCTAATCAAAATTTTCACAAGAGTCATATTCAAACCCTCATTATCACCGATACTACTGACGCCAATCCTAATACCACTGCACTCTATCAAACTCTCACCGCAGCGCAGCCCGACTATATCATCTTGAATCAAGAAGACCCCAGCTTCCCGCTTTTATCTGAAGGACATGCGCTTAAAGCCCTCGTCTCCTACGGCCCCAGCCATACGGCCGATGTACGCATTAACCGCGCCAACATCTACCGCCAAGGCACCGAAGTTAATATTTTTGCCAATGGCCAATTTAATGATTATGCTAGTTTCATTAGCTCGGAAGACGTCGTTATGGATATAGCCGCCGCTGTTACAGCCGCCCTCACCATGAGCTATAGCACCGATAACATCATCGAGGGCATCACCAATTACGAACCATAAGCTCGTCCTTACAGTTCAGCCTAACTTTAACCTTATTTAACTAAGACTTTTTCTTTGCTATAAATTCTTTCAAAGCTTTTTTCGCCTCATCCACCTCATAATATGGATAAGTACCACGCTGATCTTCCATAGTTTTCTCATGCCCCTTACCTAGAAGCAGCACAATATCATCTTTCCTGGCCATTTTTATAGCTAGACGAATTGCCTTTTTTCGGTCTAACTCCATAAATAAATCTTGCCCCAGCACCTTACCAGCTTTTTTTGCTCCCTGCGCTAACATCTCAGCAATCTTCTCAGGATCTTCATCGCGACAATCTTCTTCTGTAACTATCACAATATCCGCCTCTTTACCCATAATCTCGCCTCGTTCAGCTCGCGTGGAGGCATCACGCCTACCCGCCGCTCCTGATAATGCTATCACTCTTGCTTTTTTAATAGGATTAATCAGTGCAAATAGACGCTCGAAGGCATCTGGCGTATGCGCAAAATCAACAATCACACTAAAATTCTGCCCCTCCTGCAATAGCGCCATCCTACCGTCCACCTCTTTAAGCTGCGCTAGCCCCCGCTTAATCTCTTCTGTCTTCAAGCCCAACTTATATCCAGCGCAAATTGCCGCTAAACTATTTTCAATATTAAACTCTCCGATCATAGCACTTTCAATTTTTAATCCTTTTAGAGCTTTAAAAGCGATATCATTCCCATAGTAGGCTAGTTCATATTTAAAGCCACTCAGGCTCATTTGCACTTTTTCTGCCCTCAAATTACCTGTTTTTATACCATATGTGATATATTGACTTACATCTTTTTCAAAAAATTTCGCACTCTTATCACCAGCGTTAATAACACCAAATTGCGCCTTCTTAAAGAGTTTTCTTTTAGCGTCTCGGTATCTTTCAAAAGTCTTATGATAGTCTAGGTGATCATGTGTCACATTCGTCATAATGGCAATCTCGATCGGTACCCCCAGCGTCCTATATTGCGCCAAAGCATGACTTGTCACCTCTAAAACTAAGTATTCCGCCCCCCTATTAGCAATCTCCTTAATACGATAATTCAAAGTTTTACTATCTACCGTCGTCATATGTTCCACTTGTTTTTCCAATTTATCCACTCCCCAAGCTACCGTCGTCATTAAGCCAGTTCGATAGCCCGCCTCATTCAACATTTTCCATAGCATAAAACAAGTAGAAGTTTTCCCGTTTGTACCCGTTACTCCAATCACTCTTAATTTTTTAGCCGGAAAACCATACCTCAAACCGTAGACTAAAGCTTTACCAAAATGATATGGCAATACTAACTCATTATAATGTGGCAACTTCTCAATCTGGGATTTTAAAGACATAGAACCTCCTGTTTTCATATACATATAGTATCATACGGGCTTTTTATCGCCGCAATTACTAATACCGCAATCATCGTTACATAATTAGCACTCAGAGCTTGCAAGTGCTAATTATTAATGCTACAATTGTCTTATAAATAAAAGGAGTATCTATAAATGATTAAACCGTTAAGCGATCGCGTGCTCGCCGAAAAAGAACTGGCAGCCACCACTACCGCCTCTGGCATTCTCCTTGGTGACGCCAAGGAAGAGCCTAACCTTGCTAAAATTAAAGCCGTAGGCCCAGAAGTTAAAAACGTCGAAGTTGAAGATAAAATTATCTTCAAAGCTTATGCCGCCACAGAGGTAAAAATAGACCATAAAGATTATCTCATCATTAAAGAAGAGGACATCCTCGCCAAATTTTAACTAGAAAGGAAGCATTCATGCCAAAGAAAATTTTTTATGACCAAGAAGCTAGAGAGCGCATTCTTGGTGGCGCCAAAACACTTTATGACGCCGTCAAAGTCACTTTCGGCCCCAAAGGGCGCAATGTCATTATCAACAAAAGCTATGGTAACCCCACTATCACTCATGATGGCGTCACCGTTGCAGAAGCCATCGAGCTAGCAGAGCAAGACGATGAGCAGCTTGGCTATAATATCGGCGTAAAGCTGATTAAAACTGCCGCCCAGAAACTGAATAAAGTTGCTGGCGACGGCACTACCACCGTTACCGTCTTAACTTATAATCTCATCGCCGAAGCCAATAAACTCATTGCCACCGGCCATAACCCGATGGAGCTACGCAAAGATATCGAAAAAGCTGGCGCTGAAATCCTCAAGAAAATCGGCGAACAAACCGAAAAAATTGATGGCAATAGCACTAAGATTGCTGAAATTGCCACCATCTCTGCTGGCGATGCCACTATCGGTAAACTTATTGCCGACACGATTGCTAAAATCGGTAAGGACAGCGTCGTCACCGTTGAAGCTGGCCAAGGTCTCGAAATGGAAAGTGAAATTACCGAAGGCTTCACTTACGATAAAGGCTTTAGCTCTCCCTTCTTCGTCACTGACACTAATCGTCAAGAAGCCGTTATGGCTAAAGCTCCCATCTTAATTACAGATAAAAAAATCTCTTCTGTTAACGACCTTGTACCATTCCTTGAAAAACTTGCTGCCTCTGGGCAAAAAGATTTAGTTATTATCGCAGAAGAAGTGGAAGGGGAGGCTCTATCCGTACTCGTCCTCAATAAGCTTAAAGGCGTGTTTAATACGCTCGTTCTGAAAGCCCCTGCTTTCGGCGACCGTCGCAAAGAGATCATGGAAGACATTGCCACTCTCACTGGTGCTACTTTAGTCTCCAGCGATAAAGCCCTCTCGCTTGACCACGTTGGACTTGAAGTCTTAGGACATGCTGATAAAGTCATTGCAAGCAAAGATGAGAACACAATTATCGGCGCTAAAGGCAACAAAAAAGCCCTGCAAGAACGCATTCAACTTATCAAAACACAGGCCGAGCTTGCCAGCTCCGATTATGAGCGTGAACAGCTCGAAAACCGTGCCGCCGCTCTTGAAGGTAAAGTCGCCGTCATTAAGGTTGGCGGTGCTACCGAGACGGAAATTGACGAAAAGAAATATCGCGTCGACGACGCCGTTGCTGCTACTAAGGCGGCACTCGACGAAGGTATTGTGCTCGGCGGCGGTGTCACTTTACTTAATCTTGCCGCCGGCCTTAAAGGTGATCACCCAGGTGAAATCATCGTCAAAAACGCCCTTAAGGCCCCTTTCCTGCAAATTATGGAGAATGCCGGCCTTAATGCCGCTGCCTTACTCGACCAAGTCGAACACGCTAAACCGGGGCAGGGAATTAACGTCCTAAAGCCAGAGGCAGGCCTCATCGACCTTAAAAAAGACGGCGTCATTGACCCTGCACGCGTTACTCGAGAAGCAATTCAAAACGCTATCTCCATCGCTGCTACCACCATCACAATGGGCAGCCTCATTGTCGACTTGCCAGAGCCAGAAAAAGACGCTGCCGGCTCCGCTATGCCAGGCATGTACTAAAAAATCTATAGCAATAATTAACTCCCTAACTTTATAGGGAGTTAATTTTATCTTTAATTTTATAGCTGTCTTTTAATAAGTAAGCAGTATTTCTATCTAAGCTCGTCAATTGCATCTACTACGAAAAGTAGCGCTCGCGCCCGCATATTATCATCGGCAATCTTTTGCGCCGACGCATAGGCTGCCGGCAGATAACTAGCATCACGTGACGCTTCAATCACTTCACGATAAACCATAAACTTATCTTCAGGCAAAAGGTCAACTTTTTCGACTAAGTCTTTCAGCTCTGTAATCGCTTTTATCTTTAAATCGTCAAGATTATGGGCTTTATGTGTAGCTGACGTCTTTGGCTCTGGCTTCATCATTGTTTCGTTTATATTCTGATTTTGCGGCATCACAGGAGCTGGCATTACTGGTCGTGTTGGTATTGACGCACTCGTCAAAGTAGGCGCACTTGCCTCTGTTGACATTACTGGCTCTACCAGTCCTTGCTTTTGATAATTTTCTGAATTTTTTCTTTCATTTCCAGCTTCAGCGATACTATCGATCGCCTGTTGCAGCTCATCTACTGCCTTATTTTGCGCTGCGTTTTGCATTGCCACCCTTTCTTAGTAATTTTGACTATTTCTTTAAAAATTCTAACACGCTTATGCTAGATACGCAAGCTTCTTACGATCTTATCTAGTAGATCAAGCTTCACTTCCTCCATAGGCAGCCTCGCTCCTAGAAAATCGACAATTTCTTCGCCTTGTGATTGAGGGAAGAACATCTCAGCGCGCGGCATAAATTTTTGCTTTGGCGTAAACATAATTGAGCAGTTATCACCCTCTATTAAAATACCGAACGATTTAAATTCGTCAAAACTATGTAGTTTGTTTCCTTCTGTAATGCCTTTTTTCGAAAGGGAATAATGAATAATCCTTGGTGGTCTTACAGCATAAGTCACGAGGGCACCAGCCGCCACCACTAATAGTATTGCGACGCTCCACCATTTCAAGATGATTGATGTAGTGATAAATATTGCACTTATAATAAATAAAATAAGGTACCATCCCCAATCTTTTTTTCGAGCTACATGTTCTTGCGCCCGCCAATTAATAATCTGCTCTGCCATAAGTATATTTTAACATAACAGCTTCAAAAGCATTTTTATTTTTACTTTTCCTCTTTATTTTTCTACTTCTATGCTAAAATAAGACCAGTCGGAGGGTTACCCAAGTGGCTGAAGGGGACGGTTTGCTAAATCGTTAGGCTGGAGAAATCTGGCGCGGGAGTTCGAATCTCCCACCCTCCGCCATTTTTTGTATTACGCATATGTTTAGCCACCAGCTTGCCTTTAGGCCTTTGCTCGTATATAATATGACTAGCTAAAAGGAAAAGCTCAATAATTATTATGACTAAAAAAATTCTCAAAAAAACTGGACAAATTTTAACAGGCGTCGCCGCTGCCGCTACTATCATGGCAAGTAAAGTTATGGGAGTGGCTGTTATAGCGGCAGAGAATACGAATAATACGCCTCAAAACATCGAAGATGCCGCCACTAAGGTTGATAATGCCGCCATGGCAGGTGCAGCCGCAGCCCGCGCTAACGGTATGCCAGCCGAACTCCTTGGCGTTAATGGCACCTTCACCAATATCACGAACACCATTCTTTATATAGTTGGTATTATTTCTGTTATCATGCTTATATTTGGTGGTCTCCGCTACATCGTTTCTGGTGGTGATAGCAAAAAAGTTACCGACGCCAAAAATACCGTACTTTACGCAATTATCGGTCTCATTATTGCCATTCTTTCCTTCGCCATTGTAAACTTCGTTCTCAATGCTATTGGCGGCTCCGAAGCTACTTTGAAATAAATATCCTATTATTAAAAACTCCTCATCTAAGCCTTAGCTATCACGGCTATACTAATGTTTTTAGCGCCGCTTTTTCTTAGCTCTTTAATAAGCTCTCTCATGGTTGCGCCAGTCGTCCATACATCATCCACCACAAGGTATTTTTTATTTGGGTCTATTACTCCTATCAGCTCAAATTGCCCCTTAACATTAGCCGTCCTTTTTACCTTATTTTGTCCCACCTGCACCGCGCTGCCATGACGCTTCACTTGGTCGCATAGTTCACAACCTAGAAGCTGCGCTAATCTTTGCGCTAAAACCCGCATATGGTCAAAACCCCGCCTGCGCAAATGTATATCGATATCTGGCGGGAATATAATTACATCAAAATGCAACCCCGTGCTCAATATTTTTGTCGCCATTGCTTCCGCCAGTACTTCGCCATAAAATCACCTTAAATCGTACTTGTAAGTAATGATTAACCTTTTGATTAGTTTTTCATAACGCCCAATCACCAGCTGCCTAACGCCCCTAAGTGCGCAAATATTACAACAGTTATTATGGAGCCACTGACCGCAATTTAAACAACGGCATGGATTAATCTGATATAAACCCCTTTTACAACGCCTACATAAAGCTTCTCCAAGCTTGCCACAAACTACGCATTCATGTGGTGCTATTAAGTTAACTATAAGCATTAATATTGTATTTTTCACATCATAAACTCCAATTGCCTTGATTTTACCCTAATTGGCCTCTATAATAAAAGCAATAGTGTAAAAGGAGAAAAGAATGGCTAACGACCAAATCAATAATATGAATCTTGACGATGATTTAGCGGCTGCATTTCTTGACGAAGATAACATGAATCCAGCAGACAACCCCTTATTAAACGAAGATCTGCCACCAGAAGATGTCGAAAATGATGCGACGCTCGCTGAAGAATCAGAAGAGGATTGGGTAGACGATACGGATGACTTCCCAGGACAATTAGCTGTAGATGTTTATGAGACTGAAGACCGCCTCATAGTTAAGGCTCGCACCGCGGGCATCGAGCGCAAAGATCTCGATGTCTCTATTTCAGACAATATCTTAACAATCTCTGGCGTTCTTAGCGGCGGCGTCGACGAAGAAGCTACGCAGTGGCATATCCAAGAATGCTACTGGGGTGAATTTAGTCGTACAATTGCTTTACCAGTGACGGTTAAAGAAGAGGGCGTCGAAGCTATCCTAAAAGATGGTGTCCTCACCATTTCCTTTGAAAAAGAGGTATCGGACGCACCTAAGCACATCGACATTCTCTAAAAGTAACTACCGATAAAAACACTGGCCATAGGCCAGTGTTTTTTCTATTTTCATATTAAGTCTATGTTCCCGATAAAACAGAACTTAAGACAAAATTCACAATCGCAAAGGCTAATACCACTACTACTAAGCCAATTATGCTATACAAAATTGTCTTTTTGGCAGATTCAATCCTTTGCGGGGCCCCCGCACTCGTAATATATTTAATACCGCCATAAATAAGCGTTAAAACAGCTATTATTCCTGCAACATAAATTATAACCTTAAATATATTCATTATAACACCGGTTAAATTACCATTAGAATTAGTGCAGGCCTGCGGATTCGCAACATAAGCGCCCGCCTGCGTACACCATGAAGGGTCACTCGCATATACTCTTTGACCAGACTGCGTTTCAATACCACAATCCACTCTTCCGCCGCCTAAACTTAAATGCTCACAATAGGCTACCGCATAACTATTATTCGCACTCAACACCACCAAAAATAGTGGCAGCAGGGCATAGAAGAATACTTTCGATATTTTTATCATTTATTTCTCCTTTTCATCTGCTTTTATCATATCATACTGCTCTTTATCTAAAGCTAAAAAATACACCCTAATGGGTGTATTTTTTATTACTTTAGAAGCTTAAACAGATGTGCCGCTCAAGATAGAGGAGAGTACAAAGTTCACAATCGCGAAAGCTAAGACAGCAATCACTAAGCCAATAATACCATACATAATCGTATCTTTAGCGCTCTTTACTTTTCCGGGGTCACCTGCGCTAATCGTATATTTTACACCGCCATAAATAATCATTACCACCGCTAGAAGGCCAACGACGTAGATAATTACATTAATGATTACTTTCACAATAGAAGTGAGGTTACCAGACTTCGAACAGGCATCCTCGTTTGCAATATAAGAGGAGGCTTGTGCGCACCAAGAAATGTTTTTGGCATATACTTTTTTACCGTTATTATTCAAAACGCCACAATCCGTACCTAAGCTAGATGAGGTTCCGACATTTTTACAGAGGTCATTAGCAGCAAAAGTGCTAGCACTACCAACAACACCAAGCACAGCCGCAACCACTAAGACTGCACTAACCTTCTTTAAAAACTTTCCTATTTTACTCATTTTTCTCCTTCGTTATTAATAAGTATTACTAAAGTTAATATACCACAATTTATATCTAAAAACTATATCACTTAAGAAATTGATGCAAAAACAAAATTCGCAATTGCGAAAGAAAGAATAGCTACCACTAAACCAATTATGCTATAAAAAATCGCATTTTTTGCTTTTTGTATTTTTGCTGCATCGCCAGTACTTATCATAAATAAAATACCTCCATAAATAATCCCAGCAATGGCAGCAAAACCCACTAAGAAAATTAAGACATGCGCAATTGTTGAGGCGACCGAAATTAAACTATTAGAACTAATTTTATTATTTCCACCTTCCATACCTACCGCATTATTAATGCTATTCTCTACGGATGTAGCAGCGTAATATACTAAAGACTTTAACATCTAAGCGCCTCCTCTTACTGATATAATTACAAAATTAATTAGCGCGGCCGCAAGCACCGCCACCACAATACCCAAAATAGCATACATAATTGTATCTTTTGCTTTTTTTATCTTTCCTGGGTCACCAGCGCTATAAATATAAAGGAAGCCACCATAAATTAAGAATATTACCGCTACTATTCCTAGTATTATATAAGCTATTCGCATAACTGCAGCCACTACACCACCCGTTTTCTTTTTATCATTACAGCCAGCCAGCTCTTGTGTAGTGGGATCAATCCCCACACCACTAGCGTCACCACATAAATTTTTATAACCGCCGCCTAATTTTTCTGCAATAATTACTTTGCCTTGCCCAGTATTACCTCTACTCGATATAGCCGCCACTTGATTAGAGGTTTTAAGCGGCATAAAACAGCAACTTGCCATCAAGAACAAACACTCTAATAGCAAAAATGGGGCCAATAAGCGCTTATGACGAATCATTTAAATACTCCTGAAACAAAGGCTATAATCGCAGCCGCTAGCGTAGCTACAATCAGACCAATTACCGCGTAAAAAATCGCGTCCTTAGCTCTTTGCACCTTCCCAGGATTACCCGCACTAGAAGCCATTTGAATGCCGGCTATTACAATTACGATAATCGCACAAACACTAATTACCCCATAAGCCCATGATAGCACTGCTATTAAACCGCTCGTATCAGATAAACAATCGCCACTATTACAAGGCATATTTGCCTGCCAATTAACTCCACTACTAGTCCTCGCTAAATTAGATAATACCTTCATACTGATCATTATAAACTATTTCACCGCTCCAATTACTACATCCACAATCACCGACGCAATAGTCGAAGCGAGAATTGAGATTATTAACCCAATAATTGCTCGTTCTACGGTTTTCTTACCTTTTTCTACCTTGCCAGGATTGCCTATAGAGACAATATACAAAAAACCACCATATACTATAAATGCAAAACAAGCATAACCTACTATGCCGCCTATCATTGCTACCACATTTAAAATAATCACCCATACAATCTTAGTAAGATCTTTACCCGCTTTTACCCCTGAAGGGTCTGCCGCGCTATTATTATTTGGCCACATAATTTCGCAACTATCGCCTAGTTCTAAACCTGCATACCAAGGCCTAATACCTAGAATTTTTGGGCCACAATTAGCACTAGTTTTAGCATAAACATTATCTGTATTAATAAAGCAAAATATAGAAGCTACTAACAAGCTAAAAACCACTAATATATTTAAACTTTTTTTCAACATTATCCTATTCCTCCAGGTAAAAGCCATTTAATTAATACAAATAGTAAGGCCCAGGCCACTATTCCTAACACCACCTCATAAATCTTGCGTTTTGCTTTACTAGTTTTTTCCTCGCTATCACCCGCCGTCGTATACTGAATGCCCGCTGTGATTAAGCCTAAAGTTCCCAAAATCCCCACTCCAAAAGTCATTATATATAAAATTATATCTAATATTTTAAATATTGCTTCTCCATCATCATTACTACACCAATCGGATGGTAAAATCGAAGTACAGTTCTGCCGAGTTTTATTATTTTTTTTATCTTTTTTAGTTTGCTTTGCTATTTGTTGTGCACCAGTATTTACGCCAGTATTTAATGCGGCAGCTGCATTATTCGTTGTCATCATATATGAACCGGCAAAGAAGCTCATCAAGAACAAAAGCACCAATATATACATTTTTCTCGCTTTATTATATTTCAAACTTCTGCCTCCAAGTTTAATCATCTTTTTTATAACTTTAACATATCTTTATAGTTTCTTCTATAAACTTATTAATTTTTAATTCCTCTCTTGTAAAAAGTGCTCAAATATGTTAAAGTTTATCTAATTATGAATTATGTTTGGCGTGTCTGTTCTAAAGTCTTATTGTTCGCACTTTTTGCTCTCTCTTTTTACCCTGTCGCACCAGTGTCGGCTATCCCTTCAGATCCCACCACAAACGTCCTAGAAACTAATAAAAAACCAAACAATAATTCACGCCAAAAAGCAAATAAACCTCAAAACAATAACACTAACGACGACCCCTTAAATCCTGCCAATTTAAATAATAACGACCCCGCCAAATCTAACCAAATTCTTGACGAAAACAGCGAATCTAAAGCTTCCAAAGCCTCAGCTAATTGTGCTAAAAATATTGGTAGTTTACATTGGTTAGTTTGTTCAAATACCGATGTTATTAGTAATTTTGTTGATGGCGTTTATAATCTTATCAAAGATCTCCTTGTCGTTTCCCCTATTACAACCGACGCCAACTCGCCTATCCATTTAATTTGGGTTAAACTCCGCGATATTACAAATTATATTTTTGTAATTTTCTTAATCGTAGTGCTTTTTTCCCAGTTATCTGGTTTTGGTATTAATAATTATGGCATTAAACGCATCTTGCCACGCGCCATTATCGCTGCCGTTATTATTAATTTTAGTTTTATATTCTGCCTCTTAGCAGTCGACATTAGTAATATTCTAGGCTCTTCCATTAATGGCTTATTCGGCAATATTATGGATGACTCCTTCAAAAATGTTGGCGGGATCAATATATCAGTAGGAGAAGTTGTTACCGCTATTTTAGGTGGCGGCACCCTCACTATCGGCACAACTGCTATCGCTATTGCACTAACCGCCTCTTCTTGGACCGCTATTCTTTTTGTACTGCTATCCGTCTTGTTTGGCTGCGCCTTATCCTTATTGATAGCTCTAATCACCCTCGCCACCCGTCAGGCGCTCGTTTATCTATTAGTTATGGCTTCGCCCCTCGCCTTAGTATGTTACATGCTCCCTAACACAGAATCCTGGTTTAAAAAATGGCGCAGTTTATTTTTCTCTATGCTCATCTTTTTCCCTATGTTTAGTATTATGTTTGGCGCCTGTCGCCTAGCTGGTTCCACTATTCTTATTTCCGCTACTGGCCCCCTTATGATTATCCTTGGTATTGCAGTCAAAATCCTCCCTCTATTCCTCGCCTTTCCGCTCCTACGTATGTCTGGCACCCTTCCAGGTAAAGTTAGCAGCCTCCTACATGATAAACTTGCTAACCCCGCTACTAGAAAGTTTGGCGCTTGGTCGGAATCTAAAGGAGCTGCCGCTAGCGCTGAACGCGCTCGTAAGGCTGCACAGTATAGTGGCAAAAATCGTCTCACCCATATGCAAGATTATCTTGCTCAACGCAAATATGAGCGTGAGGCTAAAATTGCTAGTAATAATGAGATGGCCACTAGCCTACGTTCAATTCGCCTAAACGCAAAAAAACAAGGTTTCAATGTCACTGGCTTTAATAGTGACGGCACACCATCATTTGAGACTACGTTTGCCCAAGATCAAGATGGTAATCGTATTTATGATAAGCATGGCAATCCTGTAATGCAGAAAAAGGCTAGATTCTCGAAAGAAATGGAGCAAGAAGCTTTAAGACGCAATATTGCCATGCGCCACGATAATAGTGCTCTCGAAATGAATAACAACCTCGGACAGCTCGGCAACTATCTAGAACGTAATAATATTTCAAACCCACTACTCGCAAATATTGCCGCTAGTAACTCTGAACAATTCTTAGAGTCTGAAGCGCTACAAACTGCCGCCCATCGTAATAATATTGCCGATAAACGCTTTATCGCCGAAAGCATCAAGAAGGCTAACGAAATGAACCCTGACGGAAGTGCTAAAAATCCTGAACTCTACCATAAACATATTTTCACGGCTGCCGGCGTTGACGCTTTTGACGCTGAAGCTTCTGTCAGGCAGGCTGCTCTTACTTCTGTTGTTGCCTCTGCCGAAAGCGCCCTCGACCGCGAACGCCAAGAGAATATTAAAAACTACACCAGCTTTCTCGAGCGTCAAGCTTCTCCCCACATCCTTAACTTCCTCGAATCCTCTGGTAAAAACCAAAACGACGAAGCCAGTGTTGCCGCTATTCGTATTCTTGATAAACGCGGCGATCATGACACTATGCAAGAAAAACTCATTAATTTATTTGATGCTAATGGCGGTATAGATATCGATTCTGATTTTGCCCGCTCCATCGGAGAGAATCTCCTGCCATCTAATGATGTAGATCTCAAAAGCTTTGGTAAACATTTAATGGTGCAAAATGGCACCTTTGTAAGTGGTCAAAATAAAATTCAAAAACTAAAAGACGAAATTAATCATACCAAAGAGCGCATTAACCGTCATGATTATGCCGACCCACAAGAGTTATCGCAATTGCAACAGTATATTAGCGAAAACTCCACTAAGCTTCAGGAAGAAGAGGCTTCTCTACGTTCAGCCAAAGTTACCTACAAAGAATACATTACTGGCTTCGATGATCTTGGCCACGCCGTCAAAAAAGGTGGCATTGTCGGCCTTGTACAAGGTAAAAAATTCGATAAGGCCGAACGCACCACTATGCCTAACCTCATTTCAGCTGTTAAGCGTAGCTATTATGTCGATGAGGCCGCCGAAGCGCGCGGGGAATTAAGCGCTAGTGAAATTGCCGCCGCCGAAAAACTCTGGCGCGATCGCCAAGATGCGCTTTATCAAGCTATTTTGCCGAACTTTCAAGGCGCTACCGCAGCTTATTCTAGCAACAGCGAACAAATGAATAGCGCTATGAACTTCGTGACAGGTATTAAGTTTGACCCATTAAAGGGCGATAAGGGTGAATGGGTGACCGACAAAAAGGCCGTCTTTACTACTGAGCAATACGAACAGCGCGTAGGAGATTTCTTCTCCACGCTTACACCAGAAAAAGTTATTAACTTTAAGAGTGATTGGATTGCCGCCCTAACCGCATATTTTGGTAGCAGGGATCTGGATTCCAATTTTAAAGTAACAAAAGTTTATGATAGTGTAGATCTTAATAAAGGTAAAACTAATCTCAAAAATTATCTCCTTAATATTTATGGTGACAACCCTCGAGGCGACTATGTTAAAGGTAAGGGCACAATTACTAAGATCCTAGATGGCGATCCTAGCGCCCTTGTGTCTATGAAATCTAATATTAGGGAATTACTCGATATTCCTGACACTAAAAAATCCTAAATCCTTTTCATATTATAATCTTGAGCGTGTTATACTAAGGCCAGATGGCGCAACAGTATCAAGTTCCACAAGATGTTGAAGCTGAAGATAAATTACTTGGGCCATTTACTTTTAGGCAATTTATCTATCTGCTTGTCGGCGCAGCCCTTATTGCAGTGGCCGTCTTACTTTTTCGCATCTTTCCACTCCTCGCCATTATCCCTGTGCCTCTTATTTTGCTTTTTGGTGCCCTTGCTCTACCTATTAAAAAAGATCAACCTATGGAGACTTACCTGGCTGCAATTATTTCATTTAGGCTCAAACCGCGGATTAGGCTTTGGAAACCCGGGCAGCCTGAAACCGACATTCTTATTACTGCCCCTAAAAAAGTTGACGCCGTCCATACAAAACAGCTCAGCGAAAATGAGGCCACACATAGACTATCTTTCTTAGCTGATATTGTTGACTCTGAAGGTTATGCTATTAAAGGAGCTACCGTTAACTCTTCTGTCCGCGACGAAGTCTTAAACGAGGCTAGTAGTGCTGTTGATATTTTTGATCCCATCACTACTGCACCAAAAGCTAAAAACTCCAAAAACCAAATTAATAATTGGTCCGAATATGTTGCTAATAAACGCCAACAAGCTTATCGTGCTCCAGCAATACCCAATTCTACGCAAAATACCACACAAAGTCATAATGCTCCTGCTATAATAAATAATGAAACCAAGGCTCAATCGCCAAATCGTCAGACACCCACAACACAAAATAATGATGGAGAAGTTTTTATTTCATTACGTTAAGGAATATATATGCAAAATCAAAATAACAATATTAGACCCACACCACCTCAAGCCAATCTTGATTTTAAAATTTCCAGTTCTTCTCCACAGTTAGGTATTTTTTCTAAGCCTCCAACTCCTCCAACAAACCCTACCCCAATTACAACAACTCCACCCGTGATGCAGGGCGTACAGCCCAACACTCCTCTCGGTAGAAAGGCTCCAATAGCGACGAGTGTCGACGCTATGCGTACTGCTGCCATGAGTCCAACTACCAGCGCCAATCCTAATATCCTCAACCAAACTGCGCACCCAGTTACCACTCCTAATCCAGCTGCCATTAATCCTGCGACTCCTCAAAGCAATCTTGCGACCACCCAAAATAATCCTACAACTATCCAAAATAACCTTACAGCCAATCAAAATAATCCCGCCACCAATACACAAAATCCTAATTATAAAGTCAATCCAAGCCCTAACACCAATTCGGCCCCATCTCCAGAGCAACCCACCACAAACACTCAAACTAATAATAACCCTAATACCAAAACGCCTGAAGCCACAAATATTAATCCTAGCTCTACGCAGGCCACTCTTCTAATTTCCGAACTAAGAGACTCCACGGTTATTATGAAAGACGGCTCTTTTCGTGCCGTTATCGCCTGTAAGCCCGTCAACTTTGATTTGATGTCTGAGGGCGAACGCGCTGCCGTCGAATATGCCTATCAAGGCTTCTTAAATTCGCTTAATTTTAACGTCCAAATCTTAGTGCGTTCGCAAAAAGTCGATATCACCCCCTATGTCGGTAGGCTCAGTAAATTACGCCAAGCCAGCGATAATATGCTCCTCAATATGCTGATGGATGATTATATCGATTTTGTGGTAGATATCGCCCAGTATGCTAACATTATGGATAAATCTTTCTTCATTATTATTCCTTACTATGTAAGTATTGACGCAGAAAAAGCCATCCAACAGACTCGCAATTTCTTCAGTTCTTTAGGTTTTGGTAAGAAGAAGGAAGCTAAAGTCACCCGTATCAATCGCGACGTTTACGAAAAAGCTATTGACGAACTTAAAGACCGCGCTAATGCCGTCATGTCGGGTTTATATAAAATTGGCGTCCATAACGTCCGCCTTAACACTAAGGAGCTCGGGGAATTATACTACAACTTCAATAACCCTGACACCGCCATTCATGAACCACTAGGAGATTTTAGTAAAATGAGTCAACTCTATATCCAGCAAAAACCTAATCCCCTCAAAAATAATAACGGAGAAAAGTCTAATGTTTAAAAAGAAAAAAAAGCCCGCCACTAATACACCTTCTGCCGCAGACCTCGCTAAGCGTACCGAGCTTCAGGAAGAAATTGAAGCCCAGCGTGCCTTCGAAGCGGGTATTACCACTTTACGCGACTTAATTTCTCCGTCTTCTATTGAGATTAATTCCGATCATTTTCGTCTCGGCACTAAATATGGCCGTACTATTTATGTTTACGGCTATCCACGCTATCTCACTACAGGATGGCTCAGCTTTCTAATTAATATGGATGAGGTATTAGATTTATCTATCTATATTTATCCTGTTGAAACCGCCATCATTATGAAAAATCTTACTAAAAAAGTTACTCAATTAGAGGCTAGTCGTGCCATTAATGACGAGAAAGGGAAAGTGCGTAACCCTGAAATCGAAGCCGCTATTGCTGATGCCGAAAATCTACGTGACCAGCTACAACTAGGTTATGAGAAGTTCTTCCGTTTTGGTTTATATATCACTATTTACGCCGATTCATTAGATGAACTACAAAATGTGCAAAGTAAAATCGAGTCTGATCTTGGGCAGCAAATGATTTTCTCAAAGGTTGCCACCTCGCAACAAGAGCAGGGCATGAATAGTACGATGCCGCAAGCCACCGACCAACTCCTCATCCGCCGCAATATGAATACAGGTGCCATTTCCACCACATTTCCTTTTACTTCTGCCGACCTCACACAGGAAAAAGGCATCCTTTATGGTGTCAACATGCATAATTCGGGTCTAATCATCTTTGATCGCTTCTCGCTTGAAAACGCTAATATGGTCGTCTTCGCTAAGTCGGGTGCTGGTAAATCCTACGCTGTGAAGCTTGAAGCGCTCCGTTCTATGATGATGGGGACTGAAATTATTATTATCGACCCCGAAAATGAGTATCAAAAACTAGCCGATGCTGTTGGTGGCGCTTATGTCCGTCTCAGTCTTAACTCTGATGCTCGTATCAATCCATTCGACATCCCCACCGTAGTAGACTCTGAAGACCAAAACGACGCCCTGCGCTCTAATCTTATTACCTTACATGGCCTGCTTAGATTAATGCTCGGCGCCGGCCAGATGATTAACGGTACGGTCATCAACCTCTCGCCTAACGAAGAAGCCGATCTCGATCAAGCTCTCCTCGACACTTATGCTAGGGCCGGCATCACTAGTGATCCCGCTACCCACAGCAACACACCCCCTACAATCGTCAATCTTTATGACACCCTACTGCATATGGGTGGCACAGGCCCCAACTTAGCTCAACGTCTCAAAAAATACACCACTGGTACTTTTGCTGGTATCTTCTCGCAACAATCCAATATCAATATCAATAATCAAATGGTTGTCTTTAATATCCGTGATCTTGAAGATGAACTGCGTCCCGTCGCTATGTATATCGTCCTCTCCCATATTTGGAATATTGTGCGTGCAGAGCAGAAGAAACGCATTCTCATTGTCGATGAGGCTTGGCAACTCATGCAACATGAAGACTCTGCCAACTTCCTATTTTCCTTAGCGAAGCGTGCTCGTAAATATTACCTTGGGCTTAGTACTATTACGCAGGATGTAGAAGATTTTATGAGTAGTAAAATGGGACGCGCTATTGTCGCTAACTCTTCTATTCAACTTCTCCTTAAACAATCTACTTCCGCCATCGACGTCTTATCTGACGTTTTTAAACTAACCGAAGAAGAACATAAACTACTCTCCAACTTCCCGGTCGGCCACGGTCTTTTCTTTGCAGGACAAAATCACGTGCATATCCAAATTATCGCCTCCGAAACTGAAGACAGCCTCATTAACACCAACCCAGAAACATCTATAAAATAAATCATAATCTAGTATTTACCCCTTAAATAGGGTATAATTTACCCATAAATGTCTGGGAGAGAAAAATCAAAACAGTATCGGCAAAAGCACGATCCTTATAATGCGCTTGAGCAAAACTATAATTTTCTTTCACCTAAAAATCATGCCACTACTAAACTTAAAGATTTTGAAAACTCCGCCCTAAAGCGTTCCCATCCAAACTCTAATACATCCACCTTTACTAATTCTGTTAGCGGCAAAAAACGCCCCTCTAAGTCGATTCATACACCAAAATCTAGATTTTTGCACTTCGCTAAAAAGAAACTTACCCCCGCCACTTTCATTCTTTTGGTCTTATTCGGTTTGTTTTTTGCTTTTTTTGGCGCCGAAAGCCTCCTTGGTTTTCACCTCACTCAACTTTTCCCAGACCCGCAATTTGCCAGTCGCCACAAATCCGTACTTCGCATCTATAAACGAGACTTAAAGCTCGCTAAAGTTCCTAACTCCGCCCAAAAACAGCTTGCTAAACATAAAATTAAAGTTAAACAAAATAAACTCATTTTTAAGAATGAAGTCATTGATGCTAAAAACCTAGATTATAAATTTACACATGATCGCGCCTTCGCCACGGCTTTTAGTAAAGCTAATTATGGCAAGGCTGCTGGCCAATTTGATAACTCCGCCACTAAACATTACAAACTTTTCGGCTCCGTACGTAAGCTATTTGCGAACACTAAAGCTGATTTTGATGCTAAAACTTCTCGCGCCGCCTTTAATCAAACTATTTCTCGTCAAAGCGACGGCGTCTCGGGGCGTATTGCTACGGCTAGTAAAAAAGAGGATGGAGATGAAGTCGTCAAAAATGGCGAGGATCTCCAAGTCGATAATATAGAAGGGGATAACCCTGAAGCCAAAGCGCGTAGTTTTGTAAATGGCGTCGCTGAAAAAACTAGCATGAAAGGCAATATTGCTTGTGCCGCCCTCCAAACCGCTAATCTTATTTCTATCGCTGCCGCCACTAATCAAAGCCTTAAAGCTATTGAGTTTTTCTTAGTTACTATGGAGCCAATTAGTCGCACTATGGATGGCGACCAGTCACCACATTTTAATGATGCTTTAAACTCTATGACCGAAACTACAGACTCAAAAGTCGACTATATTGATGAGAATGGGCGAAATCAAACTAAAGTTCTTACTGGCAGTATGCTTGAAGCTTCTCCCATGAAAACCATCCTAAGTTCCACCCCGATTGACCGCAACGAAACTCAACTTTTTAGCCCAAGTATCTTCTCTCGCTCCATTATTGCCGCCATCGCCACCCATGGTCTTACCACTACCGCCTGTTCCGCTATTCGTGCCAGCTCCGCTATTATATCTTTAGCAAGCAACGGTGTACCAGGGGGTAAACTTGCCACTTTAGTAATTGGGCTCTTAGTTAAGTCTACTGCTCGCGTCGCTATGGCAGGTAGTCTCGCTTTGATTTTGTCTACTATTATTCCTCGTGTAGCAAAAACCTTTTTCACTCCCACTTATAAAGCTTTCACTGGCATTGCAGCTGGTAACCTTTTTGCCTTTGGTGGTTTCCAAAATAATAACCGTCTCGCCCAAAACTCCAGTGCCTACATGCCTACCACTAAAGAGCGCCTCCGCAAAGTTAATCAAAACTATCAAGAATCCCTCGCCCTCGAAGCAAATATTGAGCGTGCCGAGCGTAGCCCCTTTGATCCTAGTAGTCCTAATACTTTTATCGGCTCACTAATTCATAATTTTAATACGCAGCCTCTTCATAGTTTCGCCAGCCTAAAATCTAGTTTTTCAAACTCACTTAACCGTATCCTTCCTACAGCTTTCGCCCTAGAGGGAACTGACTCTTATCTCTCTAACACTTTTGAGTGTGAAGATTTACCGGGAACAGTCTGTGATGGTTTTGGTACTAATTTTACTGCTACCGATTTTTCTACCCTCGACCATATTAACGAAGCAAAATATCAGGCCGTATTGGCGCCAAATCTTAATCCAGATGGCAGTATCAAGGACGACTCTAATCTTGCTAAATTTATTAATTTTTGCGTTCACCGCGAATCTCCTTGGGGTGTCACCGATGCAAATATCCTCTCCGCCCTCCAAACTGGTGGCATTGTCGCAAATAGTATTCCTATCGTAGATGATGTAGTAGACCTCATTAATCTTACCGAGGATCTCGCTAATAAAAAATGGGCAACAGGCGAAAATTGTATCAATTCTTCTACTAACCCTTACTGGGATTCTGAATTTGCCTATTATCAAAGATATATTGAAGATGAGCGCACTAAATCTAGTATTGACCAAGATAGTCAAAACGAAGCCCTTGCTTATAGAGAGCGTTACGAGCAAAATCACCCCTTAAATAATAGTTATAATGGCTTAATTGCCCGTTATTCTGGTCTTAGCCAGAATCAAGTAGCCTACACTTTATCCGTCTTAAAACACGCTGATATTCTTGCTAACTACCAAAAACAATTAGCACACAATCAAATTTTAACCTTTTCTGCGCTTAAACCCATTAAACCATCATTAAAGCCGCACACCCATCCTAACCCATCCGTTTTTGCAATTATCCTTAATCTTCCCATCCAGCCCCTACAAAAAAGGAATCAGATCTTATGAAAAAAATCCTTACCACTCTTATCGTCACTACATTCTCTATAATTGTGATAGCGCCACCTCTTTATGCACATGACGATAACTTTTTAGATTTAAAAAACCTAAGTGGTGCTTTGTATTCTGACGAACTAGATAAATGTGAAGATTTAGACGCAGAAGGTAGTTATGATGGTATCCCTACGGCCGGTTTATCTAGCGTGCAATCAGCCTTCGTTGATAAATACCATAATATTGCCGCTAAACTCGGCCAGCAATATCATATTCCATGGGAAGCTGTAATGGCGCAAGGTATTTTAGAGAGTGGCGGAGGCCTTAGTAATTTTGCGCGTGAACGTAATAATTTTTTTGGTATTGGCGCTTTCGATAGTAATCCGAATAATGCTTTTTCTTATAAAAGTCCTGAGGAGGGGTGGAAAGGTTATTTTGAGAATATTAAAAATACCCCCACCTATCGTAATCATGGCGTCTTTCAGGGTGAAACTGTTACAAATCCATACAAATATCTCGCCGCCATCAAAGCAGCAGGTTACGCCACTGCCCCCAACTATCTCACCGCCATCAACCCAATCGTTAAAGCTATTGAAAAACGTGCCAAAGAAAAAAATTGGGATAGTTCCGCTAAATTAAATAGTAGTGGTGCTGCTCCTATTAATTCTAACTCCACCAATCTTCAAAATGGTAATAGCAGTATTAATCAAGCAGCCTTACAACTTGCTTGGCCAGACTACGGTAAGCACGATAGATACGACGCTAAACCAGAGTATAAGAAAGCTATGGCCGCTACCGGCACTAGTAAAAATCTCAATCCCTGCGCCCAAAAAGGCGCCGCTTGTAACACTTTCGTAGCCACCGTTCTACGTTTTTCTGGTGTTGATAAAAAATATGAAAGTGGTCCCGTCCCCAATCAATACAATTATATGTTACAGCACCCAGAAATCTATAAAAAACTCTCTGAAAATAGCACCATAAATAATGCTAAGCCGGGGGATATCCGTATTAGCCCTAATGCGCATATCGAATTAGTTGTTAAGCGTAAAGATGGTTCGCTTGGTATTGCTTCCGCTTCACTTTGTGATCGCACTGCTGAAATTGCCGCCTTCTATCCACGGGGTAATGATTATAAAATTTTCCGCTCCCTTAAAGGGGGTGACTTAGACTCCACTGAATCCGACTGTATTGAAACTGATGGCAGTAGTGCTAATCTCAAAGAAGGTGGCTTCAAGGATGAACAGTCTGCTAGACGCGCCGTCATTCAACCCTATCGAAATGAAAGTAATGTTAGCAAATATGGCGTTGTTGCCGCTGGCTGCCCGGGTGGCATTAAGGCAAATTGTTCCGCCTTCAGTACTTATTTTGTTAATAAATATGTTACTGGCATGAAAGGACGCGCCATTCAGCGTAATGGTAATCAAATGGCAAGCTCATTAATTAATAATAATGGTTTTAAGGACGGTGGTAGGATCCCTACGCCTTATGCTGTCTTTAGTCAAACTGCCGCCGCCTGTGGTTTTGGTAGTTCCAATCATACTGGTGTAGTTCTTGGTATTAATAAATCTCAAGATCTACTCTTGATCGGCGAGGCAGGCTGCAGTAATCGTGACGGCGGCTCCATTCGTAAATTAAGTCTTAAATGTATGACTAATAATTCCGCTTTCCATTATGCCTACCCACCTGGTGTGAAAACTGATAATTTAAATGTAGGAAACTTCTAATGCAAAAACTTTCAAATTTTATTAAATCCCATCCTATCCTCTTTCTTATCCTTATTTTTCTGCAAATTTTACTATTATTTTTAGTAATTTACTCAGTTAAATCTTCAGATATTAATTACAATCAACCAACACCTAACCCTCGCTTAAACTCCCAAAAAATTACAATCCATAATTTTAAAGAGACCTTTCCTAATCTACAAAAACAAGATTATCGCAATATTCAAGATATGCTCACCGAACAAATCAAAAATAATCTCGCTAACCAAGCTCTACCAAAACATCTTGATGTTAATATTCGTAAAAACACTATATTTAAAGATTACGACCCAAACACATCAATTTATTTTCTTAATTTTATAGTCGACATAAAATCCATATCACAATCTTTTCAGATTATTTATGAATATTCACCCATTAAAAATAATCCTAAACTTTCCCCAGACACTGCTCAGTTAATTTTGTGTCCCGAAAAACCCCAGCATAAATATCATAAATCTAACTGTATTGATGGTTGGAATAGTGAAGGGCAACGTATTAAAGTTTTTGAAAAACTTCAAAATCACGAATTTAAAAATATTCTCCTTGATTTAAGCGACACTAAACAGCGCGACATTTCTATTACTATTCAAGATTCTAACCCCAATTTTAAATTAGACTCCCTAACTAAAACTAAATATATCAATAAACTTAAACACTACATTCGTTCGCTCGGCTTCGATGAAACACGCTATAATTATATATTTAATCAAATAGAAGGGAATTAAACAGTGATTAATTATATCAAACGCTTCTATAAAACACATCCAATCCTTAGCTTTATTATTATAATAGATATTTTCCTAATTATTTTTCTAACCATCTTTTTTATTATCCATATTAGTAATGTAGCTTTTTTAAAAATCAACGTTACCCCTATTCAATCCACAGTTAAAATTGATGATAAAATCTGCCAACAAGATCTTTGTAAAATTTCCGCCAAGCAAAAACATCATATTATTATTGAAGCGAAAGGTTTTCAGAGTAAAAGTTTTGACATCTCCTTAGATAAGGGAGAAATCGGCGCCATCAATAATTATCTTATGCCGTTAGACCACACTTTTTCTTATTATTTAAAAGATACTAATCAAAAAGATTTAAGACGACTCACAAATATTAGTCCTAAATTAAAAAAAGATCAACTTCTTCAAAATTTCACCCAAAAAGCCTCCATCCTCTTAAAATTACCCTATACTTACAGTAGTCCAACTTTAAACTTTTCACTTACTAGAATTTACTCAAAAGCCTGCCAAAAAATTATCTGCCTTAATATCCTTAGTGATAATGTTTCAAACTCCGACCTTTTTCATCAAGTTATCCAAAATCAACTCGGATATTCTTTATTAGATTATAAGCTCAGCTTCACAGAAAAAGTTTACTCTTTTGATGCCGCTAAGCCAAATCAAGAGCCAAAATCTAAAAAATTTAATCGCTACCATATTTATCATGATCTACCTCTAATTTATGCTAAATATGATCAAAATTACAATTATTCAGAATTCCGAATTGATGCTGGTAAGTTTAAAAAGTGTAAACGTAATTTTTGCCTTAAAGTTACCGATACTACAGGGAATAATCTTGAAAACGCCAAACAACTCCTCCGTGAAAAATCCTACGACCCCTTAGATTATGAAATTATTTATAAATATAAACCAATTCAAGCCCTAGAATAAGCATATACATGTTAAAATAAGATTATATGAGGTCGTGGGAGAATAATAAACTTTTACTCACTATTAAAAAATATAAGATTTTATTTTGTTTTCTTTTAATAGATATTATAGCTATCATCTGTGTCTCTATTTTTTCCTTCCAAAATCACCTTATTGAGATCGAAAAAACCTCTGTCATATCTTTCAATATTGTGCCTAGCGATTCTAAAATTTATATCAATCAAAAACTCTGTCAAACTACTCTTTGCGACGCAAAACCGGGTTTAAATGATATTAAAATTTCACATGATGGTCTTAAAAGTAAAACATATCAACTAAAGCTCAAAGAAAATAACACCACAACTATCAACACTTTTCTCAATACTAGTAAACAGGATTTTTCTTTTTACTCTAAGAAAAATCACTCAATTTATTTAGATGAATTAAAAAAATCATCACATTTATATAAAAATGACATAAAACTACAAAACTACCTAAACATTATGTCTATTATTAATCATTTACCGATTAATTATTCTCAATCAAGCTATCAGAATCTTCCATTCATTAGTATTAATATTTCAGCAGAATGGGATAAATGCCCGCACCAAAATTTTTGCTTAAACGTAACAGATGTTACAGGTGAAAATACTGAATTAGTAAAGCAACTTATCCGTAATTATAATTTTAATCCAGATAATTATCATATTATTTATTCAAAAATAGATAATAAAAAGGTAAATTATGATAAATAAAAAACTCTTAATTTATATCGCTATCATTTCCTCATTTTTATTTAATTTTCTTATCCCTAAAAATAGTTATGCTTGTCCACCAAATAATCACTTTGGTGTTTGGTCTGATTTAGATCAAAGGCGACAAAGTATTTTTTCTCAAACCGATATTAGTTTCTATGATCCTTTTGAGTGTATATTTGGATCTAGTGCAAATATTGATAGTGAAATTAAAGTTAGTGGTAAAGATTTAAAAGAGAAAATTTGGCGCGGTTTAACAAGTTTTCTGTCTAAAGAACAAGCTGCCGGCATTATGGGCAATATGCAAAACGAATCCGGGTTTAATCCGGCTAGATTAGAGGATAGTTTTGCTGGGAGTAATATTGATTTAGAGAATAACTCTAAAGTATCTTGTGGTATAGGTTTAATTCAATGGTCTTTTGGTAGGCGTGTTAATGTTTTAGGTCATATTAGAAAAAGAGATTCAAGTCTCATGAAGTATTTTAAAGATACTAAAAAATATGGTGGCCCAGGTAAAGATTTTCTAAAATTAGCTGGCGACCAAGATACTAATAAGTTAATTACCTTAGAATTAGAGTATCTTAAAAAAGAATTAAGTTCATCTTATAAATCCTATTTAAAATGTAATAGTGTTAACTCTTGTTCGGATCATTTTTTAAGACATGTAGAAATACCAGCCGATATTGAGGGGCAAATCAATAATCGTAGAAAAAACGCTCAGAGTTATTATGATAGATTTAAGAATTTATCACCAAATTCAAATAGTAGTACAATTGGTAATAGTAGTAATAATAGTAAGAAAGCACAATCAATCACTTTTATTGGTGATTCTATTACTGAGGGTGTTAAAAATCAATTACCCTCAAAAATTAATGGCCTAAAAGCAGAAGATATTTCATCTAAAGTTGGTCGCCATTGGTCTGAGGGAATCACGATAGCTAAAAAAACTAATTTGAAAAAAATTGTAGTTTTTGCTTTAGGTACTAATGATTCTTTAACTAGCAAAGAAGTTGAAGAAGCTATTAAAGTATTTGGTGATCGTAAAGTAATTTTTGTCACTAATTATACTAAAAAATCAGACTATGCAAATAATAATAAACTCCTAAAAGCAGCTGCCTCTCAACATAAAAATATTACTATCGCTGATTATGCCGCTGAGATTAGTAAAGATACAGATAAATATATTGGTGGAGATGGTATTCATCCTAATTCTAAAGGACAAGAAGTTTTTATTAATGTTATTAAAGCTGCAATTAATCGTCAAGGAGATATTAATTGTGATAAAGATAATGAAAAATGGCCATATTATTCTCAGCAAGATAAAAAGTGGTCTGATTATAAAAAACTAGGCGAATCAGGTTGTGGACCTAGTTCTTTTGCAATGTTAGCTTCTAAAATTACAGGAAAAAAAATTCTACCCACCGAAGTCGTTGATAAATCTGGAAAATATTACGACACTGAAAAAGGGTCATCTTTTGAAATTACTAAAGTTTTAGCCAAGCAATATGGTTTCCAATATAAAGAAGTTAAGCGAAGTAATAATGTCGATAATAATGTTAATATAATGAAATCCATGCTAAAGGAGGGTTGGTACCTTCATATTCATCTTAGGGGACCATCACCATTTACTGATAGTGGGCATGTTATAGGTATTTATGGACTAAAATCAAACGGTATACCTATTCTTGCTGATTCTGGTTCTAGAACTGGTAAACCAGGTGAATCAAAATATAGCCTCAAGGATATTGCCACATATCTTGCCTCACCAATTAAGGGTATTAAATCTGGCGACGGTAAATCATCTTCTAATTGTGGAGATAGTGAAGATTGTAAAAATGAAGATGATGGTGATACTGGCCCATGCACAGATGATGGTTTTCAAACCCTAGAAGATGCTAAGAAGGCTATTATTGATGTTGCTAACTCCCCTAGCACAGATTTCAGAAAATATAATGTTCAAGTTGGTTGTGCTGGTGGGCTTAAACAAAACTGTTCATCATTTTCGACTTACTTTGCAAATCGATATTATAAGATGAAAGGGCAAGCTACACAAAGAAATGGTAATAAACAAGCCGAATCAATTGCCGCTCAAGGTCTTAAAACTGGTCGAAAACCTAAAGCTTTCGCTGTATGGAGCCAAAATTATAGCGACTGCGGTATTTATACATCAGGTCCTCCATATGGTCATACAGGTGTTATTTTAGGTATTAATAGAAGTAAAGGTGAAGTTTTTATTGGCCAAGCTGCTTGTAATCTTTTCGTTGCTAAAGCTTCAAAAGTAGATCTAAAGTGTTTAGAAAAATCCAGTAAATTCACTTATGTTTACCCAAATGGCCTTAAAGATAGTTTAGCGGATAAATGTAAAGGGGGTGGAGGGAAAGATGGAGATAATTAAAAACTTCTTTGAACGTAAACCGATTATTTTTATATTAACTATAATTCAAATTATTTTTATTATTATATTAATTTTTATTTTTTCCAGCTCCACTAAACCTAAAAAACCTGAGTTAGTTTCAAAGCAAGCAAAAAACTATTCTATCCACGGTTTAAAACACACTAAATATAAAAATAAAAAAAATAGTAATAATAAAACTAATAATAATGAAGTTCAATCTAATAATTTTACACAAACATTAAAAGATTTAACTTTTAATAAATTATCCCAAGAAAACCCTACCTACACACCAAACGATTTAAAGATTAAGATTAGACCAGGTAGTGCCTCTTCTATGGAATTAATCGATGGTTACTCTTCTTTAGAAAGTTATATAGTTGAGATACCTAAGTTGAAAAAAGAATATCGCTATTATTATCAAAAACTTAAACCAAATGACACTAATGCACCTTTTTCATATTTAGCTTGTCTTAAAACTAATGAGAAAAAATACAAACAAACTCCTTGTCAAGATAATATCTCAGAACTTCAGTATAGGCTCAGTTTTATACTTGACGGTATTAGTATTAAGAATGCTACCTTCTCATTTAATAATAATCCTAAAAACGATACTATTTATATTGATGTTTTAATCTATAATGAAAATATAGATCCAAATTCTATTGATAAAACCGAATATATTAAATTAATTCAAGATTATATCTCTGAAATGGGCTTCGATCCAAATATTTATCAGTATAAATTTATTGAAGATTAATTATATCTCAATTTCATCTACGCTTGTTAAAATAATCTGATTATCTTTAAAGTTTTTAATTAAACTCGCCTGTCTTTTTTGATCTAGTTCTGAAAATACATCATCAAGTAAAATAATCGCTCTTTTATGAAGTTTTTCATAAACTAAATCTGCCTCAATAAACTTTAAAGCTAAAATTAAACTACGTAACTCGCCACGACTAGCCGACCAAGCCGCCATTTTCTTATTAAAATAAAACTTAAAATCATCTCTATGTATTCCAAAACTTGTATAGCCTAGAATTATATCTTTTTGTATATTATTTTCTAAATTATTTAAATATTCATTTTCATTAATAAGATCTGTATTTTTTATAACAACTTCATCTTTATTATCAGCAATCTTACGATAATAATCTGTGATTGATTTATTAATTTCCTCTATTAAATCACGGCGTATTTTAGATATCTCCGCTCCATATTTAGCTAAAATAATATTCCAAGAAAATAAACTAGACGATCCCACATTAGCTTGTTTTAAAATTTCATTCCTCTGTTTTAAAGCGCGGTTATATCTTAATAGGGAATTATAATACTTTTCATTAATCTGGCTAAAAAACTTATCAAAATAATTTCTTCTAGAACTTGGACTCGCCTCCACTAAATGTAAATCTTCTGGTAAAAATAAAATGGTCGGATACTTATGCTTCTTTTTTAATCTTATTGATTTTTCACCCTGAAAATCAATATTCTTTCTCCCACCATCAAAAACTATTACTTCTTTTCTTCCATCTATATATTCTAATTCTATCCGGTAAAACTCACGCCCATGTTTAAGAATTTCTCCATCAACTGAGCGAAAAGATTTACCATTTAAGCAAATATAAACCGCCTCTAAAACCGATGTCTTACCAGAACCATTCTCTCCCACTATTAAGGTTATTTTATTATCTAAATTAAGCTCAAAATCATCATGGTTCCGAAAATTAACCAATTTAATATTTTTTAAATAATTCATTAACTCTTTAATGGCATGATTATGTGTGTATAATCATTATTTTTTTCAGCGCGCATCAAAAGTGGTGTCATTTTCCCAGAAAATCCAAAACGAATCTTTTCCTCGTCGATCGCATTAATCGCATCAAGTAAGAAACGTGAGTTTAAAACTATTTTTCCATCTTTCGTTTCTTCTGTTATATCCATATCTGAATTATTTTCACCCAGCTCATTAGCTACGGAAGATATATAAATCTTTTTCTCATCCGCTTTCACTTCGCAAACTATCGAACCACCAGATGATCGCGCAAATAAAGCCGCTACTTTCGTCATACGCTCAAGTTGTAATCTATCTAAACTTAAATTAATCTCTGTATCTTTAGGAATTAGCTGCCTATAATCCGGAAAACTACCATCTATAATTTTAGAAGTAATCTCAATTTCATCAAACCTAAACCTTACTTGTGAATCCGTAAATAATACCTCAATTTCTTCACTAGCATCATTTAAACATCTTAGTACTTCCTGTAAAGCATTTGCTGGTACTACCGCCTTCACTTCACTTTTTACATCTTCAATTAATTTCTTATCCGCCAAACGGTAACCATCGGTTGCGGCGATAAAGAGGGAATTATTATAAGTATTAAAGAATACACCAGTTAAAATCGGCCTAGTACTGTCATTGCTCACCGCCATAATTACTTGCCCGACTGATTTTTTAAAATCATCAGCCGTAATCCTATAAATAACCGCTTCTTTCTCATCTATATCTGGTAGTTCTGGAAAATCATCCGCTAACATACTATTAATCGTAGAACGATATTTTCCAGCCGATATCATTACTTTATTATTTTCAGCTTTCACGCTCACAATTTCATTTTTAGGTAAATTAGCCACAAAATCTGCCATCAGGCGAGCTGGCACCGTTACTACACCTTCTTTTTTAACTTCAACTCCTACATTATCAACTATCGCTAAACCCAAATCCGTCGCAATAAAAGTTGCCTTATTTTTATTTACCCTAATTAAAATATTACTAAGTATCGGCATAACTGTTCGCGAAGTCGATGCTATACGACTAACAATCGCCAATATTTTATTTAACTTATTTTGTTCAATTTTAAATTCCATTTATTTTTCCTTCCTTTATTAATTATAAGTAATAGTAGTAATAGTTCTATGTGTAAAATATGTAAAACTGCGTTCCTCCATCTATTAATCCGCCTAATATTATGTGCATATCTACTATGTAAAACTTCTTTAAAACTTGTGTAAAACCCCATTTATTCACATTAACCTTAAAAAAGCCTTTTAACTTGTTCACATCTTTTAAGATATTCACATTACTTTTAAACTTAGTTATTAAGGATCTTTCCCAAATATAATGAGACTTTTGCACAGTTAATTCTGACTTAATCACGTAGTTTACTCCTAATCTCAGCGATTTGTTCCCGCAAATTAAAATTTAATTTTAGATTATTTTTTATAACCTTAATACCGTGCATAATAGTAGTATGATCTTTATCAAACTCGTTCCCAATTTTTATCGTACTAAGACCTAGTTCATCATTTAATAAATACATTGCCACTTGTCGCGCAGATTTTATATTTTTTACCCGACTTTTACCATATAAATCTTTCGATGAGACATCATAATATTTTGCTACCTTATCTATTACTTGTTTTGCCGACACGCGCTTCTTCTTAATAAAATCATCCTCCCGCATATAACCTTCATTAATTAATTTTGAAGGCGATATACCCCTCAGTTCCGCTAAGGCTAATAATTGATTTAATTTACCTTCAAGATCACGAATATTAGTTTTGATATTTTCCGCTAAATATTCCACCGCCTCATTCTCTATCTCCACTCCCGCCAGCTCTGCCTTACTCTTCAAAATCGCACAGCGTACTTCAAAATCTGGCATCTGAATATCAATCGGCATCCCCATCATTAAGCGTGAAGACAGGCGCTCATCCACATTACGAATTTGACTCGGTAAACGATCGGAACTTACAATAATTTGTTTATTTTTTTGGTGGAGTTCATTAAAAGTGTGAAAAAATTCTTCCTGACTTTTTTCTTTTCCTACAATAAATTGAAAATCATCCACAATCAAGCAGTCCACCTTACGGTATTTTTCCGTAAAGCCGTCAATCTTCTTACGCATTGCCTCCACGAAATCATGATAAAATTGCTCAATCGTAACATAAAGCACATGCATTTCAGGGTTTTGTTTTTTTATCTCATTACCAATCGCTTGAATAAGGTGAGTTTTACCAAGTCCAGGCCCACCATACACGAAATAAGGATTATATCTTATTCCAGGCTTCTCTATAATTGCTTTAGCCGCAGAGACTGCTAAATCATTATTACCACCAACTATATAATTATCTAATCTATACCTTGGATTTAGGCCACTCTTCCTATCTATATTATTAGTATTACTTATGATTTTTTTCGCTTCTAATCTTTTCTCAAAATTAGGTAAAACTTCTTTATTTTTTGTAATTTTTTTCTCTGCATGGCCAATCTCACGAAAGCTTAGTTTTTTATATTCTATTCCTGTATTTTTTAAAGCTTCTAAGATAATTTTATTAAACTTTTTTTCTAATTGAGTGCGAATAAAAACGTTTGGTACTACAATTACTAAATGACCCTCCCCCTCGTCTAACATTTTTAAGTGCTGAAAATAAGTCCCAAAAACCATCGGTGATACTTTTCGCTGTATCTCATCTAATACTATTGGCCACTCCCTTTGCACCTAAAACCTCCTTATTTACCCCACCTAAAATCAATAATCTTATTATAACAAAGTTTTCCACATATTTAACAACTTGCAAAAATAATTTTTTATACTTTTAATTTAACAGGGAAGAAAACTTAATATTTTTCCACAAAATAGGGGGATTACTTGTGGAAAACAACTTGATAAAAGTGGAAAAAATTCATATAATAATAATAAATCTATCAATTATCAAGTTTTTAAATAGAATTAAAAGGAAAAAATATTATGCCAAAACGTACTCATCAACCCCATAAACGTCAACGCGCCAAGGAGCATGGCTTCAGGAAGCGTAATAAGAGTGCATCTGGCAAAAAAGTTCTTGCGCGTCGTCGCATTAAGGGTCGCGCTCGTCTCACTATTTAAAAACACCACTAGTTTATTTTGACGCTATAATATTATTATGATTTCAAAACCCTATCGTTTTCATTCTCGTGGTGGCGTTCGCTACACCTATAAATATGGTAAAACTATTCACGGGGATAATATTAAACTCATCGTCAATCCTAATTCACGCTCTAAGCAGCGTTTTGCTGTGGTGGTTAGTAAAAAAGTTTTAAAATCTGCCGTTGGTCGCAATCGTATTCGTCGTCGTATTTATGAGGCGATTCGCTTAGAGCTACCTAATATCACTAAACCACTTGATTGTATTTTTGTTGTTTATTCTAAAAATTTTCAATCTCAGGATTTTACTAAGATTCGCGCCAATATTCACTCCTTATTAAAACGCGCCGCCACCCTATAAATTTACTTTCAGAGGTAATTAAGTTAAAATATATTACAGTATTATGTTTGGATTATTAGATTTTATTATTGTTCGACCTATCGTTAATATCTTATTTATCATCTACTCTTTAGTAGGGGATTTTGGCATCGCTATTATCATCTTTACTATCATAGTTAAGATTGCACTTTGGCCTCTCATGAAGCGCCAGCTCCGCCAAAGTCAACTCATGAAAGAGATCCAACCCGAACTTAAAAAAATTAAACAAGAGTCAAAAGGGAATCGTCGTTATGAGTCCCTGCAAACTATGGCTCTCTATAAAAAGAAAAACATTAAGCCCCTCCAATCCGTTCTGACTATTTTTATTCAATTACCCATTTTTATCGCCCTTTTCACTGCTATTAATGTTTCAGTTCGCCCCTGCGCAGTGGACGCCAATCACTCCGCTAATATCAGTATCTGCGCTAATGCTACACCAGATAAGCCAAAGGTTTATAGTGTAGAGCATTCTGCTTATTCATTCACTAGTAAGCTCCCAGGCATTAAAGAGTTAATTAATCAACAAAACGATTATTTTAAAGATTTAAAACATAATAAACAGGCTAAATATAATTTTGTTCCTAAACTATTTGGCTTTGTAGATTTATCACAGCGTGCAGGTTTTAATTCTATTAGTGCAATTTTAATCTTAATTACCGCTTTATTAGCAGCTCTTATTCAATATCTTTACGCCAAACTTATGTCGCCCGTTACTAAAAGTAACAAATCTTTCAAAACCATCATGCGTGAGGCAGCCGCCGGCAAAGAGGCTGATCAAGCCGAAATCAATAATCTTGTCATGGGACGCATGAATCAATTTATGCCAATCATGCTCTTATTTATTATGTTATCTTTGCCAGGCGCCATTATTCTTTATTACTTCCTTATTAATGTTATTAATCTTATCCAGCAGCGCACCCTTCGTAACCATAACTACACCGAAAAAGAGCAAAAAGCCCAGCGTCTAGAGGCTCAGGATGCTCAAAAAATTAACGCTATTGAAGCAGAAGTAGTTAGGGGGCCGGGCTATAATACTAAAAACAAAAAATCACCAAACATCACCCGCATCTCCGCTAATACTAAAAAGAAAAGGAGAAAATAATTATGAACACAGATGAAGCAATCCGCTTTGCCACTAAATATTTAGAGGATTTACTATCTTTCTTTGGTATTAATGTTGCAGTTAGCTCTACTATTGACGATGAAGTTATACAACTTTCTATTCCATCTACTAATATGAACTCTTTACTAATAGGGAAGAACGCTAATAATTTACGCGCTCTGCAATATATCGTAATGGCCAGTTTACAGGCTCGTAATGCTGAAACTTATCGCGTTAATGTGGATATTGCCGACTACAAAAAACAGCGTGCTAATAAAATCGAACGTCAAGCCGAAGATTGGATTCAAGAAGTTCGCAAAAGTGGTAAAACTAAAATCCTAAACTTAAATCCTGCCGATCGTCGCACAGTTCATAAGTTTGCAGAAGTTTATTCCGACATTAAAACCTACAGCCAGGGCACAGGCGTAGACCGTCGTTTATATATCGAAAAAATCCCCGAATAATTTGCCCTCTCTCAGCATTAATCCATGCAGGGAAGACTATATTTTTATTAAGCCAGAATATTTCCATCAAGGCTGTGGAAAACTTATCGTTTCAGCCTAAATTATCTCTTTAAAGGTGAATCAAATTTAGAGTTAAGCTTAGAGGGTTTATTTGTTTTAATTTGTGGTTTTACCTCTTGAATACATTTTATAATATGTTTAGGTTTAGTTTTACCAGCGGGGCATTGTTCGGCGACTAATTTTTCTTCTAAATATTCTTGCAACTCACTATAATCACTACGACCTGCGCTCGGATAAACATAGGAGATACCCCTAATCATACCTGTAGTTAATATATCAACACCCGCCTCCTCATCACGCATTAAAGATAGCGACTGCATTTTCTTAATATTAACTTTATTACTAATTCGCATAAAGGACTTTATCTCACTGTCATCAATACTAGTCCTAATATTATCCCCCAGCGCATCTTTAATTTTTATAATAGCTCCCCAGTTCGTAATATAATTAGTTTCACGCATTTTTTTCACGGTAGCTTGGATGATTTTTTGCTGAAAAACTTCTCGGCTAAAATTACCATTACCTGCACCCCAACCACCATAAGCATTACGTACTCTTGCCACCTGCAAGGCCTGCACCCCCATCAAGTGATAAGGTGTATTAATTTTATAATTGATACTATAACGACGCTTACTTCTATCCCAGTCCGCCAGACCTCTTGCACTCGTGACGGGTATTTGGGTTTCTTTGCCAGTCCAATGACTATTTTCGCCATAAGTAAACACCACATCAATTCCCCCAATTGCGTTCACTAAATCTATCAAAGCTGCCCAGTTTACATGTATATAATATTGTATCTGTAAGCCCGTAATCTCTTCTATGCTTTCACTTAAAGCTGTTGCTCCCTTAATCTCATATTCGGAGGTGGCGGTAGCATTCGGCTTTTTACTATAGGCGCAGTTATAGACTTCATTTAATTTATTAGCACCACAAGTTTTTAAATAAAAATCTCTCGGCAAACTTACTGCTTTAATATCACCCGTATATTGGTTTAAACTCAAGACCATCATCGAATCAGTTAACTGTGCTCCAGGATGTTCTTTACTATCCATCCTATAACCCTCAGTGCCAAATATTAAAATATTCGTTCTTTCATTTTTATCCTTCTTTAGGTCCTTATCTGCACTTGATACCACAAAATCTATTAAATTACCTTTATTAGCTGTAATTTTGCGAATCAGGCTATCCCCCAGAAAATAAGCCGTCCCACCGAGTATCAATAATACAACCAAGATCCCTAGCGCTACTTTACGTTTCCTATGTTTACCTTTAGTCCCCTTTTTTCCTTTCCCCTTCTTTTTATTATCGCCTATATCTCTACGGCGTCGCGGTTGCAAACCTTCTTCAAATTCTAAAGCTTCCTTATTTTCAAAATCTAAATCATTTGGGTTAGCATCTTGAATCTCTCTTAAATAATCTTTAATTAAACTATCGTCACGTAGTTCTGCGGCGCCCAGTTTTTTAGAAGTTTTTTTCTCTTTCAAATTAGCTGCTGTAGCCTCTTTAATTTCAAGCTTATGCCTGTGCTCTGCCGCCCCCTTTTTTGCGGGCGCCTTAGCGGCTCTGCGTTTTTTCGGATTACTCCTCACTAGCCCATCGATAGTTTGTTTTGCCATTTATATATTTTAACATATCTTACTATTATATCCCCTTACCACTGTCTTATTTTCTCCTCTTAAGCATGCTAAAATATAGTTATGAAGAAGCGAATTTTAGTTACGGGTGGTACAGGCTACATCGGCTCGCATACGGTTATCGAGCTCATCGCGAAAGGTTACGCGCCCCTTATCGTAGATAATCTTATCAATAGTAAAATTGAGGTGCTTGATCGTATTAAGCAAATCACGGGCGTAAAACCCGAATTTATTAAGGCCGACCTTTTAGATCGCGATACTATCGACCAGATTTTTAGTAAAGAACATTTTGATTCTGTGATTCATTTTGCCGGCCTTAAGGCGGTAGGTGAATCTGTTGAAGTTCCTCTCACCTACTACGAAAATAATATTACTGGCACCATCAATCTTCTTGAGTCGATGCAGGCTCACGATGTTAAAGAGATTGTTTTCTCTTCTTCTGCCACCGTTTACGGCGTGCAGGATAGTCCTAAATACGTGGAGACTATGCGTACGGGTATAGATATTCCTAGCCCTTATGGTCGCACTAAATATATGATCGAGGAGATTATGAAGGATCTCTGTGTCTCCGATCCTAGTTTTAAAATTGCTACTTTGCGCTATTTTAACCCCATCGGTAACCACCCTTCTGGTCTTATTGGTGAAGATCCTAACGGCATCCCCAATAATCTTATGCCAATTATTATGCGCGTATATGATGGCCGCATAAAAGAGCTTTCTATTTACGGCGACGATTACGATACTCCTGATGGCACCTGCCAGCGCGATTATATTCATGTAGTAGATTTAGCTAGAGGCCACATTGATGTAGTTGAACATATGCACCCAGGTATGACTATTTATAATCTCGGCTCTGGCCAGCCCACTTCCGTCAAGGAGATTATCACGGCTTTCGAAAACACCACCCATAGCAAACTTCCTGCACATATTAGTGCTCGTCGTTCAGGCGATCTGGATAAGTTCTGGGCTGATGCTAGTAAAATTAAGCAAGAGCTAGGTTGGCAAACTAGGCTTACTGTTGCCGACGCCATGCGCGACACTTTGAAATTCTTAAAAAATGAACAAGACCATGCCAGCAAAGAATCCTAAAATCCTCTCTGTTTCAATCGCCTGCTATAACCTTGGCGCCTTAATCGAGCAAAATCTTCAATCTTTTCTTGGCGACCCTAAAGTATATGACCAGCTTGAATTATTAGTCGTCGATGATGGCTCCACCGATCATGACACCGTGGCGCGCGTGCAGAAATATGTTAAAAAATATCCCCAAAGCGTCCGACTCATCCAGCAGCCAAACGCTGGCCCAGGCGCTACTGTTAATACGGGCTTAAAACATGCAACGGGTAAATATTTCCGTATGGTTGATGGTGACGACTGGGTAAATCCGCACGCCCTTGCGCACTTAGTTGAAAAACTAAAAAACACCGACGCCGATATGGTTATTACCAACTATGAAACTTTCCACGATAAGCGTGGCGAGAGCGTCAATCTCTTCAAGCCATCGCAACTTAAAGATTCTCAGCCTACTTCTTTTGATGATTTTAATTATGACTACAATCCCCCCATTCGTATGCATAATACTATCTGGAAGACCGAGCTATTAAAACGCAACCGCATTAAATTAGACAATGGTTTTTACACCGATTTAGAATATTTATTATTCCCCACTGCTTTTGTAAAGACGCTTATTTATTTTGATCTTAACCTTTACGTTTACCGCATTGCGCACGGCGACCAAAGCACCAGCCCCGCTAAACTTATCCAAAATCGTCCTAAACATAAGGCCATCATGCTCGCTCTTATCCAAAATTATCGCCAAAACGCCAATATCATGAGCGCTGGCCAAAAATCCTATCTAATCCGTCAAATTGCCGGCGCCCTCGTTACACATGTGGACGTCCTCCTCTTGATTGGTGGTAAAAATCTCACAAGTGATCTTAAAGATTTTTTCAATGAAATTAAACAAGATTACCCCGAGTTTTACAGTGACTTCCTCATCGATAAAAAGACCCGTCTCCTCCTTAAATCTCGCTTCCTCCTCGCCCACCCCTTCTCTATTTATCTCAAAAATAAATATAAACTCATCAATCGTTAAGCTAACTATTAAATTTTTCTCATCTTCGAAAAGATAAGTTTGCATAATTTACAGCCGAGCTCGTATATTTTTGTCATTATTATGACGATTACAATTACTATAAAAGGTAATATGAGGCGATTCAGCAAGCTATCTTTGTCGATTTTTAAATACCCCCAAAGTATCTGTAAAACGAAATAATGCGTCAGATATATCACAAAAGTGTAAGGTTTAACATAGGTGATTATATTTGCTAATTTTTGTCTCTCCATCAGCTTCTCCCCTTCATATCTAAAATAAGTAAACACAGCCAAACAGTAAGGCACCATCAAAACATTGAACGCTCCTTTATAGTCACTAATAATTTTACCCGCCTCACAAGATACTAGATGTGTTAATACGAAAGACAGTATCACGCCCGTTAAGCCTAACCCATATAAAGCTAAGCGCCATTTTAGTTTTATCTCTCGTTTAAGGATAATATAACCCATCAGTAGATAAAAAATACTTTGCAAACCAACATTAGCGCCCATCACACTAATATTGCTTATTTCTAGATTAAGTAATTTATTTATAAAAGGCAGCGTTATGTTAAACATAAATATGACTGCGGCCAAATAACTATAAGTTGCTAGCTTATTTTTATCTGGTACCAATGTTAGTAGCGGTATAGCCAAATAACATATAAACAGGGGAATAAAAAACCAATATATCCATACCAATGAGCCACTAAATAAACCATTTAAAATATATTTCACATTCACTAGATCCGGAGCGACTGTTTTAAATAGTAAAACTTGCAGCGCTAGGCCAATAAAACTCCAAATTATATAAGGAACAAAAGCTCTTTTTAACCTTTTCTTGAAATAAACTTTCGTGTTGTATTTTTTAATATAATCCATAAGCGTCGCGCCAGAAATCATAAAAAATACTGGCACCGCAAAAATAAAAATCGTTTCAATTAAGTTAGCCGATAGCCAATGTTTTGCGCCAGGTTTCAAGCCCCAGAAGATAGCATTGGTATGTAAAAATACTACCGCTAGCGCCGATACAACTGTCGCAAGATCTATAAATTTATAATGTTTTTTCATCTCTTTTTTCTATTCCCTTCTTGTTGAAAAATATGATTTTGCTGGTTTAAGCAAAGTAGATTGAGTCTTGGCACAAAAGATAATACCTCCACTAACAAGAAAGACCCAGCAAAAGTTAGCAGCGTTGCAACCAATAAGATTAAGTACTTATTATTTAAAAATCCGCAAGCATGAATGATGTATTTAATTATCAAGATATGTATTAAATACACACCAAAGGTTGCTTTTGCCATTTTCTTTAAAATCCTTTTGATAGTTTTTCCTAATTTAATTCTATTAAATATAATTACTAGGCAAAATGTTAAAGGTGGTAATAATATAAAGTTATACCACAAACAAAACTCTGGATTTTTCTCGCTTAATAGGAGTTGGAGAAATACGCTCAATAAAGCTAGTGACAGAAAACTTATAATAGCAGTAGTCAGCACCCAATTATTTTTGTCTATAAATTGAGCTTTTTTATCAAAAATATTATACAAAATATAACCACTTAACAAATAAAAACCATAAACTCCACCACTAAAACTAAAATCAATAATGCTCCCTAATAACTTGGGCGTGTCATTAAGGTATAGATTTATAAAATTCAACCCAAAACAAACTGCAAAAACGATGCTCATTAGAATAGACAATATATTTTTATCGGTTTGCTTTAATGCGTGCGATATGGGGGGAATAAACAGATAAAGCCCTATAATCATTGGCATATACCACCCATGCGGTAATTTAATGTTTTCTAAAAATAACGCCTCTTTCAGATAAGACCCTAAACTAAAGTCTATCTTCATATTAAAATAATAAAAGACGTTATATATAATAATCCAGCACTCCCACACCGCAATTAATCCTAATAGGTTTTTCTTATAGAAAGTTTTAGTTTTTTCGGCATCATAATCTCTTGGTAGTAGCAAAAATCCGCTTAAAATCAGAAAAATTGGCACCCCAAGCCTACCAATCAGAGTTAAGAGATGGTATAACAATTGCCCAGAAATTCCAATTTCCCCGAGTTTATTTATCGGGATAACATACTCTAAAGTATGAATTAATACGACTGAAAAAATTGCAAAAACCCTTAAACTATCTAAAAAATAGAAATGTTTTTTATTGTCCATAAAATTTTCTACCTCACTCTATCTATCAATATAATTATTTTATCACAATAACCCCTCCTTATTGAGGGGTTAAGAAAACCCTACTAGCGTCTCCTTAATTCTTAAAAACTATTAATTTACTTAAAACAAAATTCAAAACAATTACGACTATATTCGCAACCATCTTCACTGTCACCCCATTAAAGCCTAAGTAGTCTACACAAACATACATAATAGCTAAATCTACCACGCCAGTTGCTATGCGCGCGAGGATGAATGTAATAAACTCTCTAATTACCACCTTTTTATGCCAACTATCGCTCCCAAATACCATGTTTTTGTTAGTAAGAAACGCCACCGACACTGCCCCCACCCAAGCGATTACATTCGCTGCCACATTCCCCCAAGCAAAATTTTTCCAACCTAACCAATAATAGAATAATCCATATAGCAAAATATTTATAATAGTCGTCATCACGCCAAAAACCACATACAAAATTAATGCCTGATATTTTCCATTTAGTATTTTTTGAAACCTGCTTAACATATTCAATAATTTTTATCGAAGAGGTTCAAATAACCATTCTTGCGCCTTCGTCATATTGTGATCCCATATCTGTAATTTAAGATTAGGGGAAGTTAAACCTCCAGGAACGTCAATAGTCTTATTAAGGTCGCACATACTATGTATTGTAAATTTTCCATTTTGCTTTTTATAAATTGTCCACCTTTGCGCACAGGTTAAATTGTCTAACCAAAGTTGTATACCTGTCCCTTTTCTTGTCTTTGCTGCCCGTAGATCTAAACTTAAATTAGACTGCGGATTCTTTATTCTGTAAGAGCCATCCCAGTTTCTATTTAAAATAAATTTCTGCGCCCCCGTGCCATTCTCTATATAAGTCTGAATTAAACTACCGTACTTCTTAGATCCACCAGGGATATCTGCTACTTGATTATTTCCGACCCCAGCTTTTATAACATAAGCTCCATCTCTTAGGTAGTTTTGACCACCTACTCTATTTTTCTCTATATACCATTTCTGCGCAGCTGTGCTATTACGGCTCCAAACTTGTATATTATTCCCAAAGCTTGCCTTTCCAGCTTTTACGTCTAGCGTCTTACCATTGCATAGGCTAATTAAGCGATAACTTCCGTCACTATTTTTCTCTATATACCATTTCTGTGCTAACGTGTGGTTTTGCTCCCAAACTTGTACATTAGTGCCATCACTAGTATTAGCGGCCGCCACATCCAAACTTAAATTCGAGCCTACTTTTTTGATTTCATAAGAACCTGTCACCACATCAAAGCTAAAATTATATCTTTGCGCTACCGTATAGTTATTCTGCCATACTTGTATATTGTTGCCATTTTTTAAAACATTACCCGCTAAATCTAAGGCTAAATCTTCTCTTATAGCACTGCGCAGACTAAAATCCCCATTAGAAATACTAGGATTAACAGGTATAAATCTAAGCATTTGACTTAGCTGGTTTGAGCCATAGTAATCTAAGTGTATATTCCCGTTTTCATCTACCCCTACAACTAAATCCGTATTTAGCTTTGACACTAAACTATAGCTACCATTTTGGTTGTCTAAAATTATCCATTTCTGCGCATCCGTACCATTCTGCTCCCATTGCCAGATTTTTTGGCCATACTCTGCATTAGCACTAGGAACGTCCAGGGCCATCTTAGTAGCTGTATTTATTATAGAAAAAGTCTGATCATTATTTTTCTTAATCATAAACTCATCGTAAAGATTATTTAGTCTATTATCAGACGCCATATTATGGCCATCTTTAACTTGAATTGTTTTAATGAAATTATTTTGTGAGGCGATGCGATATAGTTTTGATTCAATTTCTACCTTTACTTTATTACGGCTCGGGCCTATCCTTGTATCGCCGAACCAATCCGTGTAGTAGTTATAAAAATTACGGTTACCATATGAAGAGCAGCTATCTCCCGTGCCCCAGCCCGCTCTTAATGCGGCCTGATTCGGGCGATATGGTGTATACGAATACAAAGAAGCAGTCGCCTTATTTTGTATATTTATGGAACTTCTGCCACAATTTGCATTTGGATACCAATATACATCTTTCCACCCCGTCCAATATGGCTTATACCATCTTGGATTATTATCTTGATATGCCCGATAAAATCTCGCCGCGTTACGGATCTGATTTTTTAAGCCATAATACTGCGCTTCGCAAGGCGCCGTATCTGGGCAGCCATATCCTGTCGCCGACCTATAATTTCTGTTATTCGGTAAAGTATCTGTTACTAGTCCCGCCTCTTTTTGCAGTAGTACAATCAAAACTTTTGGGTTTATTTTATAATCTTGCGCCGCTTGCCAAATGATGTGCGCGGCCGACTCTCCATCAAAACTATCATCAGCCATACAGACAAAATGCCCATCACGGATATTCCAAGTTGCCTTATCACTTTTTCGTAACCATAGCCGCGTATCATTGCAAGGGTTCTTGCTTTTTAAAAAGGCCTGAATTTGCGCTTCATTCATTGAATTATAGTCGGTCATTACTGCGTCCGAAATAATATTGCCCGCATCCCAGCCATTAAGAGTAGCCTGCGTATAATGGTGACTAAGCGCCGTCAAAAAGGCGCCGGTCATCGTCATCGACAAAGTAAATAGACCGACACCCCATAGGTATTTACTCTGCCTAGTTTTTTTGGTCATATTCTTCTTCCGGAATCCTAAATTGTTCGTTGTGGTATGGCGCGTTTTTTGCGTCTAGATTTTTTGGCTCCTGTTTATTTTCTTGTTGCGGTGCGTTCTTTTCTCCCTCGCTATTTCCGTCTGTCGTGGCCGAATCTTTATCTTTACCGGATTCTTTAATTCGTTTTGGCTCTCCATCATTTAGACCATCTTCCCCACGTTCTTTTTGCTGCTGCAGCTGTTTTACGGCGGGATTATGTTTGTCTAAATACCAATTTTTAAAGCTTTTTCCAAAATAATAAAAACTAAATAGAATTAGAAAGCTCAATAAGATTATGGCGATAATTAAAAGGGTTTTATTTTTTTTATTTTTCATTTTTTTCATTTACTCTTAATCTAGCTTTTTTCCCCTTAAAAGTCAAGTTTATGTATTAATTTTATATTCTTATATGCAAATTAAATAATTTTCGTAAAAACATTTGTTTGGCCGTAAAATCGGTTTTATTTTTTAATTAATAAATATATGATTATGGGCGTGGCCATTAGTATTGGTAAATAATACCTTAATAACATAACTGGGGATAGAAATACTGTAAAAGCCAAGAAAAACAAAAACGATAGAATAACTAATTGTTTTTTCTTTTTTCCACGGATTAGATAATATGCAGTATATAATAATAGCCAAGTATAGAACCCTAATCTGCACAAAATGGCCAAGAAAGGCACTTTAATAAATGCAATTTTATTCCTCTCTTCGCCATAACGAACGTCCTCAAACATATTGGCATAAAAATTATGTAGAGGCGGTATTAGGCTCTCGTGTTTTATGTTTGGGGCGAATTTTTTGAAAGAAATTAAAAAATCTGAATATTCAACTAAATTATGGTACATTCTATAGTCGGGATATGTTTTGTCCGTATACCATAATCCAATTGTCTGTAATAAGCTAGCTTTGAAATAATTACCGACATTCTTAATCCCTATTTTTAAGTATAAACCTGCAAATTCCCAAATATGATTTTTTAGATAGCCTGGTTTCAAGCAGCTAACGTTTTTAAGATTGTCCGAAATCCCAGAAGCATAAAAATTCAAACAATTATTTGTAAAAAAGTTAGAAAGAGCGTTGTTATCGTCTACACTGAAGGATTTGCTATTATACTTTTTACTATAGCCTATTTGCTGTACTGGCATTGACATCATCTCGTTGATGCCGTCCGTCTTTTTAATATTAAGTGCATCATAGAACGGCCCCTTAATAGAGAGAGCTATAATTATTGGTATTAGCGTGTAGCAGAATATCAGTTTCCCATCTTTTTTTAATAGTAAGATAGCGAAAAGAATAAATGGGATAAGTGCATATATTCCATTATTTCTAAAAAGACAAAACAACGTTACGATGATTATATATATAAAAATCTGCACTTTATGTCTTTTGATTTTTTCTGGCTCTTCAATGAAGCGTATGAGATAGATCAGTAGTAATATAAATAGAGCTGAAAAGATTGAATCTTGAATTGAGGATATGGACAATAATAAAAAGAGCGGGTTTAATATAAAAAATGTCGTAGCACCATATAATAAGAACCTATTATATCGCCCTAAAAATTTTAGGCAGCCGAAAATACATATAAGGCAAAATGACATTTGTATAAAGCTATAAAGTGCAAATCCTACTTGGTAGCTTCCAAAATAACGAAAGCCAAAAGAGACGATTGCGTGGAAGATAAAACCATATAGGGGAGAGTGATGAGAGTCTACTTGGTGTAACTTGGACTCTATAAATTCCACGCTATCATGTCGAGCATAAATATATGGGCCGTCCGCGGCGTAAATACCAGGAAAAGCAGCCAAGAATCCAATAATCCAAAATATCGCGACTAGGATAAAACAAATTATAAAACCCTTCCTGTTAGCCGGCTTTACCCTCTTATTATTCTGTCGATCGATCCAATCAGTTAATAACTGTAAAAATGGATAGATAAAACAACCCAGAGCTATTATTAAAAAGATAATTTTCTTAACCGAAAGTATACCGATATCGCTTGTATTATAATTTAAGCCTAAGGTTAAGCAGCATCCATATAGCATCGCCAATAAAATCAACCCCCAAGAGATTTTTAGGCTAGCTTTTTGCCATACTATAAAATGGGATAACCAAAATAGAAAGAACAGTATAGAGTAATTAGGCCTTAAGCTCGGATTAAGTTTATTTAAATAGAAATATGCCCCGCAGCTCCCCAAACAAGACAAAAATACAATTATTAATAATTTATATTTCGATATTAATTTATTCTTATTTATGCACATTTTCTTTAGCATTATTTATTAACCTTATTTCAAAGTCCTGCCTGTTTTTACAGGCAAAATTTTCTAATATTAAACCCGTAAACAAAGCAATTATTGCAGTAAGTAGAGCAAAACCACAAGTAATTAAAGTTGGGGTTTTAGGAACCAGCCCAGTCTTAGAAAAATCAATTAATATGGGAATCAAAAAAGCTATAGCCACCACACTTAGTGTTACTGCAATCAAACTAAAAAACCGCAGTGGTTTATAAGTCCTAAACAGGCTAAATATTTTTAGCAAAACTTTCATGCCGTCCGAATAAGTGTTTAGTTTACTCTCGCTTCCCTCGGGGCGATCCTTATAATCAATAACTACGTTTCTTATATAAAGGTTTTTATCAGCGGCATGTATTGACATTTCTGTTTCTATCTCAAAGCCTTCAGATAAAATTGGAAAACTTTTAACAAAAGCATAACTAAAGGCGCGATAGCCAGTCATAATATCTTTTATATCGCTATGGAATAGCTTATTGATTATCCACCTCACTAAAGTGTTACCTAAATTATGGAAAGGGCGCTTATTTTCATTAAAATATGTCGAGGATAATCTATCGCCTATCGCCATATCGGCCCCATATTTCAAGATAGCTTGCACTAATTTTGGTGCTGACTCTGCCGGATACGTATCGTCTCCGTCCGTCATAACATAACATTCTGCATTCACTTCTCTAAACATTTTTCTTATAACATTGCCCTTACCCTGCTGATAACAGTACCGAACAGTCGCGCCCGCCTTTTTCGCAATTTCGGCGGTCTTATCGGTTGAATTGTTATCGTAAACATAGATATGCGCTTCGGGCAGTGCCTTTTTTAAGTCCTTCACCACCTTGCCAATTGTTAACTCTTCGTTATAGCACGGTATTAAAACTGCAATCTTCTCCATAAGATCAGTATAACACCTAGTGCCTCATCCGATTGTATAACTTCGATATTTCATAATGTAGCCATGAGCCTTCAGGAGCTATCGTGAGAAAAGCTTGCTTAACGATTTTCTTAACTTTATGTTTTAGCGCCAAAATAGGCTTACTTTTTTTAATTTCCTGTTCTCTGCGGTATTCTTCATAACGTTTTTTGATTACGTCATAAAAGCCACTCACTTTGGCGTATTGCCAAAACACTTCACCAAAATCGCAGGCGGGATTATGCCAAGGTTTTTCTGGCCCCGCATAATGAATGATTTTTGGCGCTACGTGCGCCGCATCATAAGCTTCACTTAGTTCCTTTGGTGCTAAACTAATAATTTTACTTCTACGCTCAAATTTCCAGTCATACATTACATTCCACGCCATATCGATAAATTTTACCTTGCCCTCCGCCAAGATATTTAGCACATCTTGGTCGAGCAGCTCAAAACGTTTTGAGCTGGCTACTTTTAACATTTCCGCACTAGAAAATTTTTTTCTAAAGGCTGCTAAATTAAATAATATAACGCCAGCCTGGAAATAATTATATGGATTTTTGAGACCAAGCTCTTTATCCATGTAGCGTTTTTTATATGGCTCAAAACCATTATATAGGCCGGCCGTATCGGGATCTTTTGCCGCCGCTAATAAAAAACCGTTTACGTCTGTGGCGTAAAGCTTAGCTACATCATCCATCACGATCATATCGGCATCAAGGTAAAGCACTTTTTGGTAAGTTTCTAAAAGCTCTGGCATCAACAAGCGAAACCACGTCTCAATCGTAAAATGACCTCTAGTAAATAGCTTACGAAACTTATCCTCATAAGCCACCACGCTCAAAAAACGAATGGAGAAATTATTGCAATGCTCAGCTAATTTTTGGATAGTTTTTTGATTACTCCCCGTGATGTTGGCGTGCATTATGATAATGTCATAATTTTCTTTTTTGTTCGCATGTGCTTTGATCGAAGCTATAATACTAGCAATATAAGGAGCATAATAATCATTAGCGGCTAGTACGATTGCATTATTGCGTTTATTAAAGGCAGGTTTTAGTGCCTCCGCTCTTTCAATATTTTTAAAAAAGACCGTTTGCAGCTCTTTAATTTTATATTGAGCACTACGCTTTAAGTGTAAAATATAAATATTTAACAAACGCTCACCTAAGTGACCTAGCGTTCGCATTGCCTCTATGTCATATCCACTATAATCCATTCTTTTCTCTACCTCGAATAGAATGTCAAATAACCAATTACCGTATTGCTCAAAAATATCACGACGCATTATGAACATATTATTAAAATAAGCTTTATGCCCCTCAAGGAACTTATCTGCGTCTGGCTTAAAGTCGGGATATTTTTCCACCAATACTTCGTAAGCTAAGGTTAAATCTTTCGCTTTTAAGTTGCCATCTTTACTATATTGCTCTCGCATGTTTCGCCCCATCTTGGGCATACTACGAATATCCTTAATTTTTGGCAAAATAATATCGTACTCTTTTACTACTTGTAGCACTTCAGTATCTTGCAGGCAGTATTTATCTAGGCAATCAGCAAGCCTAGCACTTTCTACCACATTAGCAAAACTATCCTCTCTAAATCGTTTTTTAGCAAAAGATAAATAGCGACGATAATGAAAAAAACCCACACAGTCACTCTTATCATTTTTAAGCGCCCAGTACTGCGCCGTCAGTTCGCAAAATTTAGGATTTAACTGGGAAATATTTTCTCCATCATTATCGCTAAGCGCCCCTAAAATAGTTGCCTCATTTTGTTTCGCCCCTACTTTAATCGGGTTAAAAACCTCGCTTTTAATTAAATCTGTTTCCTTATGGCACGCGATAAAAATCTTGACTTTTTTCACACTATTATTTTAGCATAGCATCCCACAACAACCAGTTAGCCTATGTTATAATGAGCCTTAATGAAAAAGCCTGTTCAGAAATACTCATATTCTTGGACTTTATTGAAGGAGCTCGTCAAAACCGATTTTAAGCTACGCTATAAGGGTTCCATTTTAGGCATGGCTTGGTCGGCCCTCAAACCTTTCCTCCTTTTCTTAATCATGTACATAGTCTTTGTCCGCTTTCTCCGCTTCGGTGATGGTATCCCGCATTTTGCAATGTGTCTCTTACTCTCCACCGTTTTAATGAACTTTTTCACCGAGTCCACCATTCAGGGCATGCACTCCATCGTCGACCGCGGCGATGTTTTGCGCAAGATTAATATTCCTAAATATATCATCCCAGTCTCTGCCAGCGCGGGGGCTTTAATTAATTTAGCTATTAATATGATTATCGTGGTCATTTTTTCTCTTTTAAATGGCGTTCAGTTCACTTGGACGGCGCTCTTAATCATTCCTATTCTATTAGAGCTCTGCCTACTTTCTATTGGCACTTCTTTGCTGTTGTCCGCTCTCTTCGTTAAATATCGCGACATCTCTCATATTTGGGAAGTTCTTATCCAAGGCCTCAACTATGCCACCCCTACTTTCTGGCCTATCTCAATGATGCTCTCGCGTAGTCTCATTCTCGGTAAAATTCTCCTCTTAAGTCCGCTCGCTCAGATGGTTCAAGACGCGCGTTGGGCCACCATTACAAAAGTATCAGAGACCGTATGGAGTACCATGGATAATATGATTTTCTGCTTCATACCTCTAGCTTTTGTGCTCATCATTTTCGTCATTGGCGCCACGTATTTTAAAAGTCAATCTAAATACTTTACGGAGATTATGTAGATGTCAGATTCTAACTCAGTCATAGAAATTAAAAATTTACACAAGCACTTTAAGCTTCCCACCGAAAGCAGCACAAGCCTCAAGCAAATTGTTATTAATTGGCTCAAAGGCATTAAGGGCTACAAAAAGCAGACCGTTTTGAATGGTATTAGTTTTAATATTGAGAAGGGCGATTTCTTCGGTATTGTCGGCCGCAACGGCTCGGGTAAGTCCACTCTTCTCAAATTAATCTCTGGCATCTATTATCCCAACCGAGGCTCCATCAAAGTAAAAGGTTCACTAGTTTCTTTTATTGAGCTTGGCGTCGGCTTTAATCCCGAACTTACGGGTAGAGAAAATATTTACCTTAACGGCGCGCTCATGGGCTTCACCACAAAAGAGATTGACGCCATGTATGACGAGATAGTTGAATTCGCCGAGTTAGGCGAGTTCATGGATCAAAAGCTCAAAAATTATTCCTCTGGTATGCAGGTGCGCCTCGCCTTTTCTTGCGCCATCCGCGCACATTCGGATATTTTGGTTTTGGATGAAATTCTTGCCGTCGGCGATGAGGCTTTTCAAAAGAAATGTAACGATTTCTTCGCTGATATTAAGTCTGACCCAAATAAAACCGTTGTACTCGTTACACATTCTATGGCTTCTGTGCGCAAATACTGCAATAAAGCAGTGCTCATCAATGATGGCAAAATCGAGGCTATCGGTAGTCCTGATGCGGTAGCCACCGCTTATAGTATTGAAAATATTGTTGCGGGAGATGACAAGAATCCTGACGCAGCAGAGAGTTATAAAGACTTCGTCAAGGATTGTCAGATTCATCTCAAAAGCCCTAAAGTCATGGATGAGCATGGCGAGCATATTCAGTTTGAAGTTAAATATTCGGTCTTGCAAGATATTGATACTTTTGTCGGTTTGACGCTTTGGGATATTAAACGCAACCAAGCTTTAGTTAATAGCGATTCAAAGCCGCAAATGACTAGTGGTAAAGGCCAGAAAACTATTTCAGTAGACTTTACCTTACCCGCGCTAAACGACTGCCTCATTCGTGTTCTAGCGTCAGTACGTAATAGTGATGGAGATATTTTGTATTTTGTTCCGCACGAGCAATCTCCTATCGTCACAATACGCCGTCATGACTATCCAGCCTCCGTCGAAAAAGATACTGATGCCGTCCTCTTTGGCAGAGGTGAAGTAAAGCTAAGGCAAGGGGCATAATGAAAGCCAAAGTTTCAATCATCGTCCCCAGTTATAATCGCGCTTCCTATATTAATACTTGTTTAGCTAGCTTGCAAAATCAAAGCCTCCGCGACGTCGAGATTATTGTCATTGATGATGGCTCAACCGATAAGACTAGCGAAATTGTCCAAGCTTTGGCCGCCAAAGATCCACGCATTATGTTAGTGCGGCAGCCACAAAGTGGCGTCGCTGCCGCCCGCAATAATGGCCTAAAACATGCCACTGCGCCATATATTATGTTTTGTGATTCGGATGATTCCTTTAAGCCTAATATGTGTCAGCGCATGCTTGATACCATTGAAAAAACCAAAGTCGATGTTGTCGCCTGTACCATGGAGCTGGTTTACCAAGATGATTCCGAGCAGAAAGATATAGAAGACTATGTAAAATTAAAGTTTGAGGGAAAACATCATTTAGATTTTGAGAAAATTATTTTTACTGATGTTTCTTTGCCTACCAAAATCTTTAAAAAATCCCTCATCGATCAATACCAAATGACTTTTCCCGTTGGCCTATATTTTGAAGATGCATTTTTTTGCGACCAATATTTTTCGATCGCTAAAAACATTTATTATCTCAACGAAAAACTATATAACTATGTGAGGCACGACAGCTCTATTATGTCGCAGTCTTTCAAAAAAAATCCTATTGCCCTTGATTATCTCAAAGTAATTGTTAAAACTTACGACTTCTTTCAGAAGCAGGGCATCTTTAAGGCGCAAGCCGATTTATTTTGGCATCGCTTTATCCAATATTACACTTTTTCTTATGATAACTCTCCTTTTTATAAGCACCTCAGCCTCAAGTGTTGGGCTAAGCGTTTTGTGCGCCAGCATCAGGCCGAGCTCAGCTTAGCTACCCCTCATATCCAGAAAGATTTACGTAAAATTTTAAAACATCGCTTCAGCCTCAAGGAGCGTTGCTACCAGCTCGCACCTATTCGTTTCTTGTGGCAAAATTTTGCAAAACCCCTTAAAATCCGTTATCAAAAAATTAAGACAAAGGAATCCAAATGACCAAAAACTCTATCAAACTTTCAATCTTAGTCCCAATTTATAATGTCGCTCCCTATCTTGAGGAATGCTTACAATCTATTCAAAATCAAAGTTTTCGTGATTTTGAAGTGCTTTGTCTGAATGACGGATCCACAGATGCATCACCAGAAATTATTCAGCGCTTTGTGAAGTCGGATGCTCGTTTTAAGATGATCGATAAGACCAACTCTGGCTATGGCGATTCCATGAATAAAGGGCTCGAAAAGGCCACAGGGGATTTTATCGGCATTGTCGAATCTGATGATTTTATCCATCCAGATATGTTTAAGACGCTCTATGAGCTTGCCACCAAACACGATGTGCAAGTTGTTAAATCTAACGCCTACCTTTTCTGGACAGACACCAATAAAGTCGCTCCTCTCGAAATTGTCGACGAAAAACATCTCCATCAAGTGATCCATCCAGTCTTGAACCACTCAAATATTTTTTATAAAACTCCTTCAATTTGGGCAGCTATTTATAAGCGTGATTTCCTAAAGCAAAATCATATCAAGTTTTTACCAACGAAAGGCGCGTCCTACCAAGACACTAGTTTTAATTTTAAAGTCTGGCTTTGCGCAGAGCGCGTTTATTTTACTGATCAGGCCTTCCTTTACTATCGCCAAGATAACGCCGCTTCCTCCATGAATAATGCCGCCAAAAAAGCTCCTGCTATCTTCAAGGAATTTGACGAAATTATTCGATTTACCAAGGTTAAACATCCAGAACTCATGGATATGATTTATGAACGTGATTTTACGCATGCTTTTAACTTCTCACTCCATATGCGCGGCCGCGATTCAATCAACTTTGCTAAACAAATTGCCGCCCGCATGCCCCAGCATCGGCTTAGCCCGAAGCTTTTCATTTCTCGCGCCTACTATATCCGCTATCGCATCATCAGCCGACACATTCGGCTTTGGTCTATGATAAAAAATATCAATTTTGTGCGCGACAAAATTAAATCTTTACTCTGGAAGGCTTTCCCATTCAGGGGGCGTATAGAGCATATCAAAAACCTTAAACGTGAACTTCAAGAGCGCCAAACCTTACCCACCCCCATTCATCCAACTCTTGCCTCAGCCCATTCAGACGCTAAAATCTCCGTTATTGTACTCACGCATAATGACGGTAAAGTCCTCACAAAATGCATAGAGTCTATCAGGCAACAAAGCCATAAAAATCTCGAAATTGTCATTGTCAATGACGGCGATGAGCCAGCTTCTACCAAAATTATTCAAAGTCTAGCTCAGCAAGATCAGCGCATTAAAGTCTTTAACTCTAATGGCCAAGGGATTGCTGCTGCCAGAAATATTGGTCTAAAACACAGCACAGCCCCTTATATTATGTGGTGCGATGCAGATGACTTATACGCGCCCACTATGTGCTCCGAGCTCCTAAAGGCACTCCAAACCTATAAAAGCGATTTTGCCGTTTCTGCCACTAAGGTTATTTTTGAGAAAAATTTCCCTCCAAAATTAAAAAAAGATGTTGAGAAATATTTACGTCTTCACGCCATCAATCGCCAAGTCTTAAATGATTATATTATTCTAACTACGAATGCCTCGCTTTGGAATAAAATTTATAAACGTGAGATTGTCGAAAAGCACAAGATTACTTTTCCGACGGGTCTATATTTTGAGGACGCTTATTTTAACGATATTTACATGCTTCATTCGGATAGTGGCTACTACTTAAATAAAACCCTTTATACCTATTATCGTCATTTTGATTCCGTGATGACTTCTACTTTTAAAAGTCAAGATAAAGCGCAGGATTTTATCGAGATTGCCTTTAAACTACACGAATATATGCAGAACAATAATCTCTTCGGCAAACATCAAGTTTTATTCTGGGAACGCTATTGCCAACATCTTTTAACTACTTTAGAAAATAGCAGTACTTTTACCCATGCTGCTTTACGCCCAAGGATAAAAAAGCTCTTGCGCCAGCACCGAGCCGACCTACAGACGCTTGATCCTGCGCTTCGAAAAAAAGTTTATCGTATCTCTCGTCTTGTTTATTCCGTTCCCTTCCTTTTACGTCGCCTTTATCATGGCCTCGGCCACTATTTCCACAAGATTACCTTTATTCGTAACCGCCAGCTCCAAGAAATCGCTGCGCTAGAAGAGCAAATCTACCAAATCGCCATGCGCAATAAATAGACGCGCCGCAGACACATCTCGTCAATGTTATAATATCTATAAATTTATAAGGAGAATTAGATGTACGATTATCTGATAGTGGGGGCAGGATTATTTGGGGCGACTATTGCGAATCGCGCCAAAGCTCAGGGCAAAAAAGTTTTAGTAATTGATAAGCGCCCTCATATCGCCGGCAACGTTTACACCGAAGCTCAAGCTGGCATTCAGGTCCATAAATATGGCGCCCATATTTTTCACACCGACTATAAAGACGTCTGGGACTATGTAAATAGTTTCGTCGAGTTTAATCGTTATACCAACTCGCCCGTCGCGCGCATCGGTAATGAGATTTATAATATGCCCTTCAATATGAACACCTTTGCCAAGATCTGGGACGATGTTTTTACGCCCGCCGATGCTAAAAAACGCATCGAAGAGGAACGTCAAGAAATGGCTGGCAGAGAACCGCAGAATCTTGAGGAGCAGGCCATCTCCTTAGTTGGCCGTAGTATTTATGAAAAGCTCATCAAGGGTTACACCGAAAAACAGTGGCATCGTAGCTGCACGGAGCTTCCCGCGGATATTATTAAGCGTCTTCCCGTTCGTTTTATTTACGACAATAATTATTTTAATGATAAGTATCAGGGTATTCCTATCGGTGGCTACACCAAGCTGGTCGAAAACATGCTTGACGGTGTGGAAGTACGTCTAAATACTGACTTTTTCGCTCATCCCGAGCTAAAAGAGCAGGCAAAAACCATCGTCTATACAGGTATGATTGATGAATATTTCGATTTTAAACTTGGCCACTTGGAGTACCGCTCACTTAAATTTGATACTAAAATCCTTGATGAACCAAACTTTCAGGGCAACGCTGTCGTCAATTATACTGGCAAAGAAGTCGACTATACTCGCGTAATCGAGCACAAACATTTTGAGTTTGATACCGAATCACCTAAGACCGTCGTCACTTATGAATATCCAGACGATTGGGACAGTCCCGAAAAGGAAGCCTACTACGTCATCAATGACGCTAAAAATAATCAGCTCGCCGCCGAGTATCGTCAGCTTGCTGAGCAAGAAGAAAATGTTATCTTTGGCGGTCGCCTCGCCGAATATAAATATTATGACATGGATGATGTAATCAAATCTGCCTTGTCGGTGCAGCTTTAGTAAAACATCATATCAGCCCAACAAAAAACAGCTCCCAGATTTTATTCCGAGAGCTGTTTTTGCTTGCTAAGCGTCACGCCTAACATAAGAGAGAGGCGATCAACTATTGCAATTCTTTGCGGCTTTTAATGTAGTAAGCACCCGCCATAGCCATACTAGACAGGGCGACAATGCTACCCATCAGGCTTTCTGGGCCAGATTTTGGCAGACTTGGCACAATTGGCGTGGTCACTTCACCGGGGATTGGTTGGCCTTCTTCATAGCAGATTAAGACTTCACCATTCTCAGTTTTAACTTCCTTTTTGATCGTAAAGTTGCCTTCAGCCTCCGACTTCAAACCGTAATCTTCACAGTGTTTTTTCGGAGCAGGGTTACAACTTACCACCACACTAGCACTATCTTCTTTTTCACCCACATTCTTTTCGCTATCAACCTTACCATCATTATTCGTGTCGACATCATATTTAGCGTCGGACTTAACAATGTTAGTTAGAGTAGTTTTTGGATTTTGGCAGGCTTCTTTATTTTCATCTACTTGCGCGCGGAAATACACAAAGGCATTTGCAGCGGGCTTGTAGTCGCCAATATTAATACCGTTTTTGTCGGTAATACCATCGGCAATAGCCTTACCTTTAGGATTGTTAGCGTTTACTAAAATAGAGCTTCCCTTAATATAGCTCAGTCCAGCTGGTAGTTGATCTTTTAGAACAGCGTTCTTCAAAGTCACATTACCAGTGTTCTTAAACTGGATACGATAGCGTACAACTTTACCAGCTTGCATTTCGATATTTTCGAACCAAGCCTTATCGCCATGCGCCTGTACCTCTTTGCTAATCTCATAGTTTGGCTTTGTTGGTTCTGGCTTCTTTTCAAAATTAGCCTTTACCTTGTAGGTAACATAGCCAGAATATTGAATACAGCCAGGCATCTTGCCATCCATTTGGTCATAGCCTAGAGCCACACCTTTTGCAGTCGCTAAATCATCACTCAATTTAAAGTTACGTGCTTTTTTATCTTTAGCATTCGCATAGCTTGCAGAGCCAGGGACGTAGGACAAAGTGAATCTTTCACCATTTGCCGACTTAAAGGTCGTTGCATCCCAAACTGTTCCAGGTTTTGCGTTACTAGCAGAAATTTTACCGCTAAGACCTAGCACCGCGCCCGTACCAGTAGGTACAATCGCGTAAGCCCTCACGTTCTCTGCCACTAAATTATAATTAGTCGCAGCATTATTATGGACATACATTTTCACTACATATTCTTTGCCATTTTCAACGACTGTAGTATCTGCCCATTTTCCACCCATCGCCTTGGCGCTAACAAAGTAACGCTCATCAGCCTCAGTGTTATTGTTTGTAATGGAGTTGAATGTTACATAAGTAGCAGGCTTCTCCATTGTAAAAGTTGGACGACTTGGCCCCCATCCAATCTGGTTGGCGGCCAGCGCGCTTAGCGCTATGCCGGAAACCGCCACTACAGCGGCCATCGAAGCTAAGCCATATCGTATAAACTTCTTCATATTATTCCTTTCGTTAATATTTAGTCTTTTATAGAATCTCGCACTTTCTATAATTTTAAGTTTTTGCCGCATTGTTAAACGTTACAGGTCAGATTATTACTAGGTAAATCATGAGTACTGGTGGTGCCAATGCGGCACCACCATAAAAGTACTATATAGAATTGGGCTGGTTAGACCCGTTAGCATGCCCGCCTCTAGGCGGAATGATCCTATACATTAATTAGGAAGATAGAAGTATCTTCTATCTTATGATTTAGCTTAGACATACCAAGCCAGCTTTTAATTCTATCAATTAAAGTTGGCTTAATAGTTCCAGTTACGCTCATGTGCTTAATTGACGTCTGCTCTATAGCATCAGCTGCCTTATCCGCATCCTCTGGACTAATCGTCTCGGAGTTAGCTTTTCCGGCATTATCTGGGTCAACTAATACAGGCGCATCTGCAGGGTCATTGGCTTTTGGCGCATCAATTTTCTTGTCGTCGCTCTTCTTTTCTTGCTTTTCCTGAGTCTTTCCAGGGTCAATCACGCCGTCATCTCCTGCCTGAGGTTCAGTCTGGGACGCTTTTTGGTCATTATGAACTTTGCCATCACCCGCTTTATCCTCATTGCCTTCAGCTAGCCCAGGGTTCTTTTTAGGATCCTTTGGCTCAGGTTTAGGGTCAGGTTTAGGATTGTCCGTGTCGCCACGTGGCGTATCTTTATCTACTTTTGGATAAGTAGCATTACCGCAACGCGTTAACTGTGTGTTTTCATAAACTTGAGGACTATCAGCATAAACTGTTTTAACAGGGTTAAAATCAGCTATTTTAATTCTGTTTCCGTCCTTTTTATTTACTTCAACCACAGCTATGGCGTCTCTATCACCAAAGATTCCAGCTCTCCTGTCCGCAAACACAGTTTGTTCATGCGAAAATCCCGTGTTTGTAGCATTCGAAGCTGCGTAGCAGGTAACCACACCAATATTATCCGCGTTAATAAAGTCTCTAAAAGCAGCAAAACATTGCTGGCCTTTTTTACTTACCTTATAGTCCGACGTATAAAAATCTTTGTGGGATTTAACCTGAAATTTCTCCAAGATACTTGGCTTCCACTTATTAATTGATGCATACAGCATCATTGGGTTTAAAACCACCTTATCTCCACGCTTTTTCGCAATGGCCGAAAGATATTTTTCTTTCATCTCATCGCTTGGCTGTGGGGAATCGGTTGCTTTTACATCAGCGAGCTCTTCGGAGAACTTAGTTTTCTGCGCCATATCATCAATGTAGGCCGCATCAACTACCCACTCCATATCTACGGGCGTCGCACTATCATTTTTAGTTTCCAGAGTTTTATTAGCCGTGCCGTTATTTAAGATTGGCGGCATCATGTAAGTTGCAAAAACTGCTATAAGCATTATTGCAACTGCAAAGCCCGCAAAACGGTTAGCTTTCCTAGTCTTCCTCGTCTTCGTCGAATTCATCTTCATATGTGTATTCATATCGTCTCACCCTCCCTAATTCATCATCTAGCACCGATAACAGCCTAGGCTCTGCCACTTTATACAAGATTAAAGTCAATCCTGCCGCAAGCGCACCGCCCATAAAGTATTTTACTTTCTTACCATTCGTCATCTTCTTCCCTCATTTCTCCGTCATTTTCATATTCGTTGCAATAACTTCTTCGTAGCAATACCGCAAAACCAGCAATCACTAAAACGATTATGCCGGGCAGTATAAACTGCGCCAAACTCATCAAAACAGTGAATCGCTGCGCCAATAAACAAACGGCTATTATTAAGGCAATCGTCCCAATAATATAACCTTTCTCGAGTGGCACTACGCGCATCTCTTCTGTAATCTCGTCCTTTAGTCTTGCTCGGCTCGACTCCATATAATCGCATAAGAAGTCCGCCTCTTTGCTACAATTCTCTTTTTCTATACTGTTCAACTCTCTAGACATTGCATCTCACCTCACTCGCTTTCTCGTGGTCACCATCCACACCAAAAACATGCTTTCTATATCTTATTACTACGTACAATATTTACGCAGTAATAATCTGATCTGTTAAACGACACCTCTTGCTTCCACACATCTCGCAATTAGATAACTAAATCATACCAATAAAAACTGTTTTTGTCAATAGCATTAAGCTTATTTTCATCTATTATTCAAGCATTGCTAGTTTTTCTTGATTAGCCATAAAAATAACCTTAAAGGTGGACAAGACGGCCTCTTATCAAATAGCTTATGCTACAATATAACTAAAGAATAAGTTGGGAGAGTAAGATTAATTTATGTCTAATAAAGTAATAAAAACCGCAAAGTGCTGGGGGGGGTACACTAAAAGCTAAATTAAAGCGAGGCTTTAATTCTAGGCTTAAGTCTATCTTTAAGACTAGCTTTAATTTCATCAATGAACATAAAGCTCCCCTAATTTTCTTAGTTCTAATTACGGGTCTCACCTTTGGCCTGTCTAGATTAGTCCTAGCAGATACAGTGACCCTAAAATATCAGGATGAGAACTCTAATATACAGAGCCTCACCCTAAACAAAGGCAGCACTATCTATCTTGATCCTAATTTTGGTTACTTCACTAAAGATAACAATAAAAAAACTAAAAAGTTAAGCCTAAATAACGACTTAGACCTTACTAATAATTATGATTCAAGTATTAATCATTACGCCGTATCTAAATGGGGTGAGGAATTCACTTGGGGTAAAAACAGCACCTTCTCTAGCATTAGAACTATGCAAGAAATGACTCCCACTATATGTAAAGCTGAAACTACTCCTACTAAAGACGCAGTAAATACCACTA